>Ga0209123_1001711_pt1 | contig 20682 bp, 10 predicted proteins | sample BarGraIncu00431A_FD_184500 | JGI IMG/M metagenome (GOLD analysis project Ga0209123, IMG submission 184500) | Arctic peat soil microbial communities from Barrow, Alaska, USA - Barrow Graham LP Incubations 004-31A (SPAdes) (version 2) | ecosystem: Environmental > Terrestrial > Soil > Wetlands >... | reverse complement strand
AAAAGGAGAGCATGGTCAAACTGCCTGTAATTGTGTATAATCATCAGGACAAAACAGAAGTCATCAATTCGGCTTTGCAGTTGCAAAAGCGGTTGGAAATGCAAGCCATTGAAGAAGAAAAGCATGGTGGTAAATATATCCGGCCGATTGTATTGTTTCAGGCGCAACCTAAAAATGGCAAGAACTTTAAGGACGAAGCGGAAGAGAAATCGAATGTTCAGAAACTAAAGGAAAAGCTGATTGAACTCAAAATTCCTGCCGACCAGATCAAAATTAAAACGGCTTACGTCAACGAGATAAAAGGGGAGGAGCTGATGAGCAGGGATTGTCAGGTTCGTTATATCATTACCATCAACGCGCTGAAGGAGGGTTGGGACTATTCGTTTGCCTATATCCTCGCTTCGCTGGCCGACAAATCATCGGCTATTGATGTAGAGCAAATTTTAGGTCGTGTTTTGCGTCAGCCATATGTGATGAAACACAATTTTCCGTTGCTCAATCTGAGTTATGTTTTAACGGCTTCATCCAAATTCCTTGAAACATTGGATAATATTGTAAAAGGTTTGAATAAAGCGGGTTTCAGCGATAAGGATTTCAAATTAGCAGATCCTGAAATGCTTGAAGAGGCAAAAAAGCAAGAACCAGCTCAACAATTGACTGCTTTTCCTGCCACGGAAGAGACAACAGAAGATATTACTTTGGATATTGATACAACAAGGATTTTAGTTTCTTCAGATGTCATCTTGCCAGGTAATTCGGTTGCCGAAATCGAACAAACCGCCATCCTGCAAACGGAGGCATTTGAGAAAATAGTTTCCGAAATGGAAGCCAACAACCTGACTCCACTACCTAACGAAATACAAAAGCTTGTGAAAACATATTGCATTAAAGATATTTTCAAAGAACAGGCAGAAAGCATCCACCTGCCGCAATTTTATTTGAAAGTTCCGGCCAATGATTTGTTCGGGAAACGTGAAGAAGAATTGCCTTTGGAAAAGGAAAATCTTCTGGACGGTTTTGCATTGAGCAAGGCTGACACCAATATTGCGTTCGACAGTATTACATCCGAATTATATAAGGTGGATCTCGACGAAACTAAAAAAGAGCCTACGCCAACATTTGTCAGGCTCGACGGCGAGGTAAAACAAAGCATTATGACTTATATTCTCGATCCGACGAGAAAAGAAAGCCGTGTTAAGAATTTCACAAAACGGATTATGGATATCATCGGTAATATATATCCAATTCCCGATAAAGAAATTGAAAGGTACGTTAAACGGATTTTAGAAGATTTCAAAGACGATCAGTTTGGCGATCTTGCTAATAATGAATATTCATACACTGATAAGATAAAACTGAAAATAAAGGCTTTATCTGAGGTTTTTGCAGAGCAGAAATTCAAGGATTTTCTCGACACCGACAAGGTATTTATAAAACCATCGTTTTTTTTGCCCAAAACCATTACTCCGGGCGAAACATCGAAAGCGATTACCAAATCACTGTATGAGCGTGAAGGAAGTATGAACGGTTATGAAGAGAGTGTAATCAACGAGATTGGCAACATGGGTAATATTGCATTCTGGACCAGAAACATCGAACGGAAAGGTTTCCGGTTAAACGGGTTTATCAATCATTATCCCGACTTTATTATCCTGACTAAAAGCGGTAAAACCATTTTGCTTGAGACCAAAGGCGACCACCTCGATGCAGAGCAGAAAATCAAACTTGGTGATCTTTGGAAAAGCAAAGCCGGTAATGATTTCCGTTACTTTATGGTTTACGAAAGGCGCACTGTTGATGGCGCCTATAAACTGGAAGACTTCTTAAATATTATCAGGGATATTTAAGATAAGTAGCAACGGTATTTGTAATCACGAGCAACGAATCACCGAATCACTTGTTAACAGATGAATTTGGCCGATGCGTTGGTGGATGGGGCGGTGGATCGGAGCAGATCCTTGTTTTTTTCTATTATTTTGGTTGGGAAACTTAGGGGAAAACGAGATCACAATTTCCCAAAAAAATAACCGCCGGTGTGGAGGCCGGTCGGTTATCACTTTTACTAACACTTAAACTAAACTATAAAACATTTGTGAAACATCAATGGATTCGTTTGGCAGATCAGGGTATGGAGGGGGGTGATTGGATCTTTATTTATAGCCACCATCGGGGTTTTAAACCGCCGATGGGACAGAGCAAATATTTTTGGTTGTCCATATACATCCCGATCAGTAACTGGGCTTTGCAGAAAGTATCAAGTGGGCGATTAAGGTTGTGATATTCCAAAAGTAACCCGATCGTAGTTTGATGGAATTCAAGATCTATTTCATCTGTTGAAGTGATTAGTAATAGCTTTTACAATTTATTCACCAGTAAACTTTTATTGAAAAATTTATTATTTACTCTTTAATATACCTTTGAACCTTAAAAATTGGATGCTCGACGCCAAGTTATCAAAACATTGGTCTTTTCCGTCAACAGCAGCCAATTCAAGTGTGAGATATAATACATTTTGTTTTCCCATAAGATCCACAATCTTTTCAACAGGTAGTGGATTGTCTGTTAATATGGCTTGAGGTTCTCCATTCTGAATTGTTTTCAGGTGAGTTTCAACCCAACGGTTCTTCAGTGTTTTCAAGTATTTAAACACCTTATCAGGATCGTTATCCACCCTGTTAGTATTGCTGAATAGGTTTCCAATATCCAGTTGAAGATCTGTTCCAACTGCATTTTCTAAGAAGTTAGTTAATCCAAAATATGTCAAATTATCCCCGAAAAAGGCTTCATTACAGTTTTCAACAATAAAATGAATGTTTTTTGATCTGGCCTTGTAGGCGCAGCTTTCTGACAAATTAGTAATATGGACAAGTTCCTCTTTGTTCCAACCTTTTCTTTCAGGATTTTCATCAAACTCCGATTTTGAAACCAAAGTGCGCAGAATCCCAGGACCTGGGAAAATTATTGCATTTTCTAGTCCTCTTTCAAAAAAATCGTTAAAGCCTGAATCGAGCATGTTTTTGTTAAAAACATAAATTATATCAATTTTATTCATTATGGCTATTACGGCTAATGCTTTGCAATCATCATTACTTAGGTCGACTTGAGGGTCACGCACTTCCATGAAATGATATCCTTCATTTGATGCGTATTCTATAAGTTCAGTTATACCAGAAACATTCAAAGGGACTGTTTTTTGAAAACTATGTGTCGAAAAACCTATTTTCAGGTTTCGATATTTTTTAAAAACTAAGGATTTCTTCATGGTTTGTGTGTTGCGTGATATTTATAAAAAGACCAGCCACTGTAAATAAGCAAAAGTCAAATTTGAAAATGTAATTAATTTTGATTATTAAAAAGATTGGCTAGATAATACTATTGATTTACTACATTGACTTTATTCCCATTAATATATTCAGACAGGTTATTTATTGCAATATTCATCAGTCTTGTTCTTGCTTCTTTTGTTGCCCATGCAATATGTGGGGTAATAATGCAGTTTTTTGCATTAAAGAGAGGATTTTCTTTTAATGGTGGCTCAATCGAAAGCACATCTATACCTGCACCTGCAATAATACCATTATTCAGTGCATAGGCAAGGTCTTCATCGACTATTATTGGCCCTCTTGAAGTATTTAAAAGGAATGCAGATTTTTTCATTGTCTTCAAGGATGATGCATTAATGAGACCCACATTATCAGTTGTTAATGGGCAATGAATACTCACTACATCTGCTCGTTCTAAAACTTCAGTAATTTCTGCCCACTGGTAATTTTTTCGATGTGATTGATCCGTTTGATGATTGCTTGTGCCAATTATATTCATGCCAAATGCGGTAGCAATATCTGCCACCTTATTACCAATATTTCCCAAACCTATGATACCCATTGTTTTTCCAGCTAATTCAATCAAAGGGAAATTCCAATAACAAAAATCGGCAGATTCAGACCATTTACCCTCCATAACTGAATCGCTATGTCGCTGAACATGAATACAAAGTTCCAATAATAAGGCAAATGTCATCTGAGCAACCGAAAGAGTGCTATATGATGGGATATTGGTAACTATAATACCTCTTTTTTTTGCAGCTATAGTATCAACAATATTATAACCTGTGGCAAGAACACCTATGTATTTTAACGAGAAAAGACAATCTATTATGTCTTGTCTAAGCGGAGTTTTATTCGTGAATACTACTTCTGCCCCATCACAACGTTCTATTATTTTGTCGTTTGGGGTTCGATCATATAAAACTACTTCTCCTAAATTAAATAATTGATCCCAGCTTAGGTCGCCAGGGTTCAAAGTATTACCATCCAGTACTACAATCTTCATTTTTTATCTTTTTTTAATCTTTATAATGAACCCCAGACTTCTTTGAAAACTCTTATTGAATTTGCAAGAACGATGCTGCTTTTTTCTCCTTTCATGGGCTTAACTTCAAAACTTACTATGGGTTTGTTTTCTTGTTTTATACTATTGTCTGCTTTTAGCCACCCTAATTCGAACAGGGTAGAAAAGAATTCTTTGAGCTGCTCAGCGTCATTTTCACCAGCTTGTACACCAAACCGTGGGTGTTGATCTCCATATGCCGGATGATTCTCATCTCTTAATATACAATTGCCAATGTGCAAATGAGTGATATACTCTGCACAATTCTTTAAAGCAATTTTAGTCTGTTCATATTGTAGTGGGAAGTGTGACAAATCGAGTATTAATCCAAAATTGGGAAATTTCTTTCTAACCTCTTTTGCTAAATTCGCGGCAAGATCTGACTTCCCAATTAGACATTTTTTATCTACATCATAATCAAATGTTTCCAATTCAAATTTAAGGTTGCGCCTCTTGCTATAGTTGCACAACTCTTCGAGTGATTGGAGAAGCGCTTGAATAGCTTCGGCTTCAAATTCTTTCCCAGGATGAGGACCTGATAATACCGCGACCCCTTTTGTACCTAAATATGACGCTTCATCAATACACTTTTTGATTTCATTAATCGCCTTCTTCCTGTCTTTTTTAATCAATGAATTTAGATCTAGCTTCTGAGAAAGAAGAACTGGTTGTGCTCCGTATACTGAAACCATATGACTACTTTCAAGCATTTTTTTTGCTTCTTTCCGTACATTCTCATCTTTAATATGAGTAATCTCAACAGCATTAAAAAAATCATTTATTAATATCTTTTCCAATGTTTCAAGGATCATACCTTCTCCCTGTATAACTTCAGGGAATGACATAAAATGTATAGTCCCGATATTCATATATTTAGTCCAAGAATCAACCATATTCTTTCCTCCACATTTAATTGTAAGTTCCAGTAAGTTTTAATTTTAAATTCTTTATCGTTTTTATTTGTGCATCCTATTCACTTGTATACATTTTTCAAAATATTCAAGTTATTAGTCAATAAGCGCAATAATTAAATCCATAACATTTGTTTGAGTTGGCCCTGTTATAATTAAGCCACCCTCCTGTTTAAAAAAATGATATGAATCGCAATTATTGATGTATTTTTCCATATTCAAAAATAGATTTGATGCGTTCTTTGCTGTAAATGAATCTACAACGGCACCAGCAGCGTCAGTTGGACCATCGGTTCCATCGGTTCCACCCGACAATATCGTAATGCCAGGAAGATCTTCTAATAATTTGGCAATAAGAAGCGCTAGATGTTGATTTCTTCCACCTGATCCTGTCCCTTTCACCTTAACAGTAGGTTCTCCGGCAAATAATAGACATTTCTTGTTAGTTTTTTCTTTTTTAATTATCTTAACAATATCAACAATATAATTGGAAACAACTACAACATCACCTGCAAGTTCGCTTGTCATTATCTGTGACTCATAACCTAGTGATTCTGCTTTCTCTTTGGCTGTATTCAGAGCTAATAAGTTAGTGCCAATGATTAAATTGTTCGTGCGAAATAATATATCATCAGTATCTTTAAGTGTTTCTTGTCGTTTTTTTTCAAAACCTTCCTGAAGCACCCGATAGATTTGTTTAGGTATTTCATTTTCAATTTTGTAATTCCGGATAATTGAAATTGCATCTGCAAAAGTTGTCGGATCCGGAGCGGTGGGGCCAGATGCAATCACATCAAGAGGATCACCGATTACATCAGAAAGGATTAGGCTAATGACTCTTGCGGGAGATGCTGCTTTGGCTAAGAGTCCTCCCTTCACTTTTGATAGATGTTTACGGATGCAATTCATCTCGGTAATATTTGCACCAGTTTTCAATAAGATATTATTAACAAACTTCAAATCTTCGAGGGTACACTCATCAGGAACATCCGCTAAGAGTGCAGAGCCACCTCCTGAGATTAAACAGATCACAAGATCATCTTTATCTGCTTGGTTTACAATTAAAAGAATCTGGTTTGTGCCATAGACTCCATTTTCATCTGGTATAGGGTGTCCAGCTTCAGTCGTTTTAATAAATTTTAATGGTACTGAATGTCCATATTTAGTAATAATATGACCAGCAGTGATTCTGGATCCCAAAATGGATTCCATAGTCTGAGCCATAGCAGCGCTTGCTTTGCCTGCTCCAACAACATAAATATTCTTTACAGAAATAAGTTCAAACACAATTTTCTCAATTTGAAGAATGTTATTGTTTATTGAGATATAGCGCTTAATAAGATTGTCAGGTTTCACACTTTCAACGCCTGCCAGAAATATCTCGATAGCTTCTTGCCTTTTATCCATTTTAAAAGAATAATACTGATTTTTATTTAGTGTCCAATTGTAATATTTGCCAGTTTCTCGTAGAATTTTACTAAGCTGCTATGATCATCATTCCCTAGTCCGTCGGCTTTGAGAGCCTGCATCATCTCCATTACAGCCGCCGTTAAGGGAAGTGGGACTCCTAAATTGTGTGACGTCTCAAGCACATTATTTAAATCCTTGATATGCAAATCTAAGCGGAAACCTGGTTTAAACATTCTGTCCATAATTAAGGGTGCTTTTGCATCCAAGACTGTACTACCAGCCAACCCTCCACGTATGGCATTATAAACTAATTGAGGACTTACTCCAGCCTTTTGTGCTAAAATCAGTGCTTCTGAAACCGCAGAGATATTTATTGCTACTATAATCTGATTACACAATTTAGCAATATTTCCGGAACCGATTTCTCCAACACGGACAACAGAGGATGCCATTGATTTCATGAGTTCATAATACTTGTTAAATATTTCTGATTTTCCACCAACCATAACAGAGAGAGATCCTTCAATAGCTTTAGGTTCACCACCGCTAACAGGAGCATCTAACATATTCATTCCTACTTTATCTAACTCAAACGAAATTTCCCGACTTACAATCGGCGATATTGAACTCATATCAATAATCGTCAGTCCAGCTTTTCCGGCTTCAATTATACCATTTTTGCCAAGTACCACATCTCTTACATGCGGTGAATTTGGGAGCATTGTAATTATTACATCAACATCTGCTGCAACTTCACTTGGTGACTTTGCTATTTTTGCTCCTAAAGCACCAAGTTCTCTTGTCACTTCCGGATTCTTATCCATTACAACCAATTCATATTTTGCCTTAATCAGGTTTTTGCACATTGGTTTACCCATAACGCCTAAACCTATAAATCCTATTTTCATAATGTTGTATTTATTTAAATTTCTTAATAAATGTCATAAGAATTAAAACAATCCAGGGACAACAAAAAACACAAGAATTAATCCAACAATTCCTGTCACTACAAGTGCAAATATCATAGGAATAATGCTCCGCTTTATGATCAACCCCTCTACACCCATTAGTCCAACTACTGCACAAGCGGTGATTATTTTCTGAATATTGATCATATTACCTAATGAACCTCCTACGTTTTGAAGGCTGACTACAATAATATGAGAGATCCCAAGGTTATCAGCAACAGAATATTGCAAAAGTGAAAACAGCATATTGGATACAGTATTTGAACCGGACATAAAAGCTCCAAGAGCTCCCACAAAAGCGTCTACAAGAGGCCATGCACCTTGAAATACATCTGCCATATACTGTGCCATGGATATTGGCATGCTGAGGAATCCGTTCTGATTTGTACCTGTAATAATCATTATCTGAACCATAGGAATTGCAAAGAAAAGTGCCATAAAAGGTCCTTTAATTCTCTTTACAGCTTCGCTCCAGGCCTGAGTAACTTGCTTTTTCTTCATATTAAAAAATGGAATGCAGAGCAATGCTATTAACATACAAGGCAGTACTCCGGAATTATTGAGTGGATCAAAATCAGTTGTTACAGTTGTGCCAAACAAGTTAGGGAATGTAACTTTAACAGACTTGATCCAGTTGTTTATTGGTAAAAAGCTTACACGGCTGAGTACCAATAATATTCCAATAAACGCATATGGAGTCCATGCCTTAACTAGGCTTAGTTTGCCTTTGGGAGGGATATTGGGAAACGAAATAGAGCCACTCCAATTGTGTTCCCACTTTTCTTTAACAGGAAAATCCCAAACCTGCTTTGGTTTTAGAAAACCTGCTTTGGTCAAAGGAATAAGAATGAAAAGACCAATTAATCCACCTAGAAGACTTGGGAATTCAGGTCCCAGTAATAAAGCTACTGTTAGGTATGGTACCACAAAACATAAGCCAGCAAAGATTGCATAAGGCCATATTGCAAGACCCTCTTTAATACTCCTTTTTTCTCCAAAAAAGCGAGTCAGAACAACTACCATTATTAATGGTATTAAAATACCGGGAATTGCATGCAAAATAGCTGTCCAGTTTCCTATTTGACTGATAAATCCGTTGTAGTTCATTCCATTCTCAGATAGAGTTTTTAGAATTTCAGGAGTATTTAGTGTTGACCCTATACCAATAACCGTTGGTGTACCCACTGTTCCAAAAGAAACCGGAGTAGTGTTCGCTATAAGTGCTACCATTACCGATGCTAGTGCAGGAAAACCTAGAGACAGCAGTAACGGGGCTACCAGTGCAGCCGGTACACCAAATCCTGCCGCTCCTTCTATAAAACCACCAAATAACCAGGCAATTATGATTGTCTGTACTCTTCGATCTGGGGATATGGTTGAAAATCCCTGGTTAATTACTCCTAATGCTCCGCTTTCCTGAAGGGTAAAAAGCAAGGTTAAGGCGCCAAAAACAATCAGTATTATCTTCAACATAACTACTACACCGTTAAGGCCAGATGCAAACACCCAGTTTAAAGGCGTTTTCCATATAAGGAGTGCAAGTATGAGCGTAATTCCTAAAGCTACTGGCATAGCTTTTACTGCAGGCCAGCGTAATGCCACCATCAGAATAAAAATGGTCACAAGCGGTATTGATGCGAGAAGTGCAAGTATTCCTTCGGTCATGTTCATTGAGTTTATTTAATATACGATTTTTAAATTTAACATAGTAATTTTCTTTCTAAAAAGTTTCAAAATTCAGTTGTCTTTTAGTTTGGATATATTTTATTAATTTATATTGACTCACTTTGAATCTATTTTTGAACGAATTCTATATAATCGACCCTGGCAGATTCTTTTCCATCAGAAATTCCAACTATTTTAATTTCTTCACCTTTCCTTATTTTAACTGCTGGTAAAGTTTTTCTTCTCCAACAACCTACATCCTCGCTAAGCGTCCATGAGGCCTTTTGTTTGCCACCGGCAAACAATGAAAGTGAACCCTGACCCTCTTTTTCGTCGAGATATGAAACTATAATATCATAAATACTTGATTCACCAGCAAAATCTGCCTTTGCAGTACCGGTTCCTGATGTTTTAACACAATGCTCTGTGAGACATGAATCGGGTGAATATCCGGAAAGATTCATGTTTTCAACCTCCATGCCAAAGTGAGGTATGAATCCCTTAACCCCTGCTTCGCTCAAACCATCACGGACAGCCCGAAGCAATGAATATGAGGCACCGTCATAATGTTTCAATGCAATTCCTTTAGCTCCATTATCCATGGAGATTTTTATACACGATTTTACAATCGCAGGTGTTGTCAAAATACGGACAGGAATACCCGGGATAATTGGCACTCCGGCGCCAAGAAAATATCCCATTGTTTCAATCCTCGATTTTCTATCGGTAGTTTCATACCCGTTCTGTTCAGTATGTGTTGACATATGAACAGATGTAAAGTACCCTTTGAGATCATCAAGGTGTAACCCTGAAGGCCTGTTATTCAAATCATTGATACGAAAATCAATATCAGGTTTTTCCTTACGCATTTGGTCAATGATAAGCATATAAGTTTTTGTTGTTGTATAGCGTTTGAACTCCAAAGCCTTAGATAGCTGTGGTTCAGCATTCGGATTATCCCTTAATACCGGAATTGCGGATGTCATATCAAAACCCCAGGCTTTAGCTTCCTTCTGACATGATTCACAAAAGCATATACTATTTCTCGTGCAACCATCAGGAAACATAAGCATACAAGTCTGAACAAAGTCGACATCATAGTTTCGCACCAGGTCGGTATATAAGGCAAGAAGATATTCTCTGATCTCAGGATTATTTGGACATGGCGTCCCCATTGGGCCGATTGGCTTATGGTTAATATCAATCTGCTGATATTCAGGATGAGTCTTATAAATAGATTTTGGAAGATATGTATGAGAAACTTCTACTCCTGCTTTAAGACCTCTGGCACGTGCCGCATCAATCACAACTTTAAGCCAGTCAGTACCATTCAGCCAGTCATATTCGGAAATAGATGGTTTAATCTTACCATAGAGTTCAAGATGAGGAAAGAAATAAGCTCTCGAATCTTCAGCATTCCATTCAGCACGTTCAGGATTATGAATATACAACCATGGCCCTGTTCCTTTAGGTCCAAAAAAAGGTCTGTGTTCCTCGTGCATTACTGCAATAAGATAGACCGAATTTACACCTGACATGCTTGTCAGATTATCGAGCATGAGATTAATGCCCTCGTCATGCACATCCCATGGGTAAAGACTTGCAGAAACTTCAAAATCATTATTCTCCGATTTGAGTAGCTGTGCATTTATATTCTGGATCCAAATAAATGTCAATACAATCAAAAGTGTTTTTTTCATGTTTTACTTAATCATAGCATTAGTTTAAAAACTTATCAACAAAAATCAATTTTTGCTGTTCCATTCAACTGGCTTTTCACCCATTTTCAAGACTAAATTCCCTCCATTCATGAGGTCATCATGTGAAAACCATGGAGCTGTTAATACTTTGCCATTTAACATGGCTGACTGGATATATTTATTTGTTCTGGAACTTTTTTCTGCAATAAGGGTAAATGTTTTCCCATTATGCAAGTCGATTGTTACCTTACTGAATACCGGACTTGTAATAGTATACATCGGAATCCCGGGTTTAACAGGGAAGAAACCCATTGCTGAAAATACCACGAAAGATGACATGGATCCTCCATCCTCATCTCCCGGCACCCCGAATATATTGTCTTTGAACCATGTATCGAGTAATAATCGTGTCATTTTCTGCGTTTTCCAGGTAGAACCGGTGTAATTATACAGGTAAGGGACAAAGAAAGAAACCTGGTTGCCCATTCCAAAATTACCTATGAGACCCGTCTGATCAGGAAAGTTTTCAAAAAATGCAGGTTTTCCACGATCGAGTCTTTCAATGAACAACTGATCGAGTCGCTGAACAAAATTCTTTTCACCTCCCATCAGGGAGATTAATCCTTCAATATCGTGTTGCACATTCCATAGATAAAGCCAGCCATTATTCTCATTATAATAGTCCAGAGCGGCCCGGCCTCCATCAAATTTCGGGTCTATATCGATCCAATTTCCATTTGCATCCTTTGGCATAAAGAATTTCTTTTCAGGATTCCATAGATTGATATAATTCTTTCCTTTAGAAGCATAATGGTCATAAACATCTGTTCTGCCAAGTTCCTTAGCCATTTCGGCAACAGCCCATCCATCGTAGCTTCCGCCCAATGTTATAGCGACTGCTGATCTTTTCTGACCACGTTTAGCCAGAACAGTTGGATCTGTTTCAACTTCACCCGGATGAAGCGCCGGGTAATAACCTTTTTCATAGTAGAAATCCTCCAGAGCCCCTTTCTGCCCATTGCGAGATGGAAGCATTGTAGCCTGTTCAGCGCTTTTCAGCATGCCTTCAAGTGCCTTTCCGCTATCGAAATTGCGAATACCTTTACGGTATGCATCTAGGAACATTATTGCCGAATGAAAACCAAACATACCTTCCCTGTCTCCAAAATGTCGGGGGTAATCTGGCATCCAACCACTTTGTTCATACATTGTAACATATGACTGAAGCATGTCTGCCTCAGCTTCAGGATCAAGTATCATACGAAGCGGATGCAGGGCCAGATAATTTCCCCACGAATAATCATCTGTATAAAAAGGTCTCCTATCCTCATGAACTTTTTTATCATAACCGCTAAAGTATCTGCCATCTTCTGAAATATTTGTCATTCTGGGGTAACACCTGTACAAAGCGGTATAAAATGTACGTCTCTGGGATTCGCTACCTCCTTCAACTTTTATCTGGCCAATAACCTTTTCCCAGGCAGCAATACCTTTTTCTTTCAGCTCCTCAAATGTTACTCCATTTAGTTCAGAATAATTTTTCTTCGCCTGATCCGGACTTATAAAAGAGATCGTATAACGAAACTCAACAACAGGAGAATCTTTTTCGGAATAACTTACCCATGCTTTCTCCCCATTCATCTTTGTTGGCTTTGAACCACCCCAAGTTCCCACCGAATACTTACCCCAGTTTTTTTCACCTTGGCTTTTCCCGTTTTTTGGAGATCCTGTAAATGAACCAAACATGTAAACGGTACCTTTCTGCTGATGAATTGCATCTGCAACAAACTCGGTACCCTGAACTTTATTAAGTCCAGAAAATTCATATAAGCCCGTTTCATAAGCATGAGATAATAGAAGGTTCTTCTTTACCCCTTCCGGAAACGTGAACCTGTAAATCCCAGAGTGCTGACCTACAGTAAATTCAGTCTTTATATTATCATCGGTTAAGAGGGTTGAGTAATACCATGGCCTGTTTACCTCAAAATCCTGATCATAATTCAATCTCCTGTTCCAGCTTGTATCAGATATTATTCCGGTTGATGGTTTTACATAAAAAATCACCTGTGGAGTTATAATATTATAGGCCAGCAAAGGGAATCCCGTAATCTGAAGATCAAGATGATCATATCTCATTGGGTATACCCTGATCATCTGGTTTGGCAGATGAACAACGGGACGGTTGGAATTCAGCAAAGGGGCTACATTGCCAATTGTAGGATCGATATATTTTAAGTTTGTATTTTCCTGTGATCTAATTGAATTTGACACAAACGTTAGTAAAAATATGATAAGCAAAAATTTATTCGGAGTACCGTTTATCTTTAACATATTGCGGATATTATCTTGTTAATACCTGTTTGGTTTGTGATTATTGTTAAGATAGTATTACTGTTTGTTCCAAATTTTGCCAGGTGTTTCTCCCATCTCCAATACCAGCTTGCCACCATTGATTAAATCGCTATGTGAAAACCATGGAGATGTCAGGATCTTACCGTTTAATGTAGCTGACTGAATATATTTATTTGTTCTTGAACTGTTTTTTGCAGTGAGAGTAAATATTTTACCGTTTGGCAGATCAATAGTTACTTTGCTGAAAACAGGACTTGTTATAGTATACATTGGAATACCTGGCTGTACCGGATAAAAACCCATTGCAGAGAATACTACAAAAGATGACATCGATCCTCCATCTTCGTCACCAGGCACACCAAAAATATTGTCTTTGAACCATGTATCGAGCAGCAACCGGGTCATTTTTTGAGTCTTCCAGGCTGATCCGGTATAATTGTAGAGATATGGAATAAAAAAGGAAACCTGGTTACCCATTCCAAAATTTCCAATCAGGCCGGTCTGGTCAGGAAATTTTTTTAAAAATTCAACTTTGCCCATGTCAAGTCTTTCAAGAAACAGTTGATCAAGCCGTTCAACAAAATTCTTTTCTCCACCCATCAACCCGATTAATCCGGGAATGTCTTGTTGTACGTTCCACATATAAAGCCAACCATTGTTCTCATTATAATATTCTCCGGATGAACCTTCAGGGTATTTTGGATCGATATCAATCCAGTTGCCTTTAGAATCTTTTGGCATAAAGAATTTTTTCTCAGGATTCCACAGGTTTTTATAATTCTGTGCTTTAGACGCAAAGCGCGTATAAATATCTTCTTTTCCTAATTCTTTAGCCATCTCGCTTAATGCCCAGGCATCATAACTATCCCCTAATGTGACAGCTACTGCTGATCTTTTCTGACCACGTTTCCCTAAAACAGTTGGATCTGTTTCTGTCTCTCCCGGGTGAAGTGCAGGGTAATATCCTTTTTCATTATAAAAATCCTCAAGCGCTCCTTTGGGTCCGTTTCGAGAAGGAAGCTTTGTAGCCTGATCTGCACTTTTAAGCATTCCTTCAAGAGCCTTGTTAACGTCAAAATTGCGAATACCTTTACGATAGGCATCAAGAAACATTATGGCAGAATGGAAACCAAACATACCCTCCCTGTCCCCAAAATGTTTCGGATAATCAGGAATCCAGCCACTCTGCTCGTACATTCTGACATACGACTGAAGCATATCTGCTTCCCTAGCTGGATTAAGGATAGAATACAGTGGATGAAAGGCCAGATAATTACCCCAGGAATAGTCGTCAACATAAAATGGCCGGGTGTCATTATGAATTGTCTTATCATAACCACTGAAGTACTTTCCATCCTCGGTTATGTCAGTCGCTCTTGCATAGCAACGGTATAGAGATGTATAGAAGGTACGTCTTTGCGCTTCCGTGCCTCCTTCAACCTTTATCTGATCCATAACCTTAACCCACGCTAATCTGCCTTTTTCCTTTAGAGCATCAAATGTTATCCCATTAAGTTCTTCAAAATTTTTCTTTGCTTGTTCACGGCTGATAAAAGATATGGCATAACGAAACTCAACAATTAAAGGATCTTTTTCTGAGTAAGCGATCCAGGCTTTTTCGCCTTCCATTTTGCCTGGTTTGGCTCCACCCCATGTACCTACAGAATATTTTCCCCAATCTTTTTCCCCGTAGCTTTTCCCACTCTTTGGAGTTCCTGAAAAAACACCATAAACATAAGCTGTACCTTTCTGTTGGTGAATTGCGTCTATAACGAATTCTGTACCATAAACCTCATTTGCTTTATCAAAATCGTATAATCCGTTGGCATAACAATGTGACAGTAAAAGATTCTTTTTTACACCTTTAGGAAAAGTAAATCTGTAAATACCTGTTCTTTCGCCAACGGTATATTCAGTCCGGATATTATCATCAGTTATCAACGTAGAATAATACCATGGTCTTGTTATTTCAAAGTCCTGATCATAATTCAATCTCCTGTTCCAGCTTGTATCGGATATCTCCCCAAGAGAGGGTTTCACTGAAAATATAGTCTGTGGTGTTATAATATTCAGCGCAAGCAATGGGAAACCGGTTATCTGAAGATCAAGATGGTCATAGCGTAATGGAAACATTCTCACCATTTGGTTTGGAAGATGAACCACTGGTCGATTTGTATTCAATAGTGGGGATACATTGCCTATAGTAGGGTCTATATATTTTAGATTTGAGTTTTCCTGAGATTTGACTAAGTTTGAAATAACAGATATCACCATTACTGTTAAAACCACCTTTCTCATAATATTTTGAAATATAGTCATGATAGATTTTTTATTAATTTGAATTTAAATAAAAACACATTTTAGAAAATCAGAGATGAATTCCTCTTTTTGCGAATAAGGCAAAATCTCGAATAGAGAATTCTCCTTTCTAAATACACCATCTTTCAGGGGAAGTCCAGTTTTGGTGAATTAGCATTCAATATTTTATTTGTGATTAAATTTTTATTGCTTTATTGTTAAAGACAATTAACCAATTTCACCGAATAAATTTTGTTGAAAGTTTTTATAGTTTGATCTTGACGATCTTATTTTGTTTCAAAATTGTAAATTGAGACAGAATAAGATCGTCAAAATATTACATCAGATTATCAATCATATCCCTGATTCTGAGGGAATATCGATGGATTATTTATAATTTGTATTTCTCTTAAAGGTATAGGGAAAACAACATTGTATGCTTTCATTCCGTGTGAAGCCATAACCGTTAATGCACGTCCGGTTCTTACTAAATCAAACCATCTGTGACCCTCCATAGCAAGTTCAAATCTTCGATCCTGATAGATTGCAGTCTGTGCCTGATCTTTTGTCAAACCAACATAAAGGGGCAAATTAACTCTGGCACGAACTTTATTTAAATTTGCGAGAGATTCGGTTAGTTTACCATTTTCATTTTGTGCTTCGGCTAACATCAATAAAACATCAGCATAGCGAATCACTTTCCAGTTTGCTGGGCTATCATTCAAACTGGGAGTAGGCGCAATATATTTTAAAGTGACTGTAGAGATCTGTATAAACTTATATAAAACCTTATTTGTATCTACACTAATACCCCTGCGTATATCCTGAGGGCTGAAAGCGTTAAAAAGATCCATCGTCGGACTGTTAAATTCTCCTAAACCACCTTTAATGTTAAAATAGGTATCTGCAAAACCGCCGGTGGACTTTGGAACAAAGTCATTTGAAAAACGACTACCAAGCCCCAAACCACCAGAAATATATTCGATATCAAAAATATACTCACTATGATGTTCGTTTTTAGTGTAATCAAATAAATCACTGTATTTCGCCAGTAAGGAATAAGAATTTGAAGAAACAACCTCCTGCAATTTATCTTCAGCTTTCGGAAAATCCTTAATTGTCAGGTATACTTTACCAAGTAAAGACTTTGCGGCACCACTTGTGGCTCTTCCAACATCTGTACCTGTATATTTGGCAGATAATCCTCCTTCAGCAGCCAGTAAATCAGGGATAATAATTTCACTGTAAATTAGATCAGATTTAATCCTGCCTGCTTTGTAAGCCTCTTCAATTGGCATAGTTCCTATAACTTTAGGAACATCACCAAAGATTCTGACTAAATTAAAATAAGCCAGTGCTCTTAGAAACTTAGCTTCTGCAATATGGCGTGCTTTATTCTTAATAACAGTTGCATCAAATGCATCAATTTTTGATAAAATGGTATTAGCACGGAATATAACCAGATAATAATTTTGCCAGGTACTTGCGAAAACGCTCTCACTACTTCTTTCTGCAAAACCATCAATAGCATTCATTGTAATATTATTACCAAGTGCATGCCATGAATCATCACTGCGCACATCACCATAAATAAACATATCACCGTATACAGTCCTTAGTGCGGTATAACAGCCTGTGACGGCATCCTGAAAATCCTTGTCAGTTTTGTACAACATATCAGTAGTCACGGAGGATTTAGGGTAAACGTCGAGAAACCCCTTGCTGCATGACATCATTAGTATTGATGTCAGTGCTATTATGCTAAATAAATTTTTCATTTTCATTTTCTTTTTAAGTTCAATCCTCAAAATGATGCAGTTAAGCCAAAAATTAATCCTTTCGCTAATGGGTAATCATTTGCTTCATTACCAGGCCTGAGTGGATCTCCTCTAAAGTTAACATCCGGATTGAAGGAAACATATTTTGTAAATAGAAACGGATTTGTGGCAGTTGTATAAAGTCTGAGTGATTTGACCATCATTTTCTTGGAGATTTTTTCGTCTAACATATAACTTAGAGTCATATTTGTAATTCTGAGATATGATCCATCATCTATCCAGTTTTGGTTTGGTCTGCGACTACCTCCAGTAGGAGTATCATTTGGTCTGAAAGTCTTTCCGTCACCTGGTTCTACTTCGGATTTCCAATAATTATTCGTATAAGCATACCCGCGAACCCGCGACCGTCCACTATATCCAGAATCTCTGGTTACACATAAAACATCATTTCCCTGAGATCCCTGAAGACTTATTGTTAAATCTATGCGTTTGTAAGAAAAATTATTGGTCATACCATAGTAAAAATCAGGATATGGATTTCCCATGATAGTATTGTCCAGGTTGTCAATTTTACCATCAGGAACCCCGTTAGGACCACTAATATCTCTAAATTTAATATCCCCAACTCGAGATCTATCAGCTAGACCAGGATTGTAAATAGGTCCTTTTGCTAATTCCTCTTGGTTCATAAATACACCATCAGTAATGTAACCATAAAACATTCCGATAGGCTGACCAATCCGGGTTATATTATTACCTGAATAAATTGGATCACCTGAAGGACCTAGTTTTACAACTACATTTTTATAAGTTGAAAGATTAAAATTAGTATTCCATATGAATTTTCCAGAAAGATTTTTTGTATTCAGAGCAAACTCCCATCCAGAATTTTCGATTTGTCCAATATTCTGTAAAGCAGTAGTAAATCCGGTTATTGCAGGTACATTCACATTCAATAACAAATTCGAGTTAGTAGAATGAAAATAATCCATGGTAAAATTGACTCTATCTTTGAATAAACCTAAATCGAAACCTAGATTCAACTGTTTTTGTTTTTCCCATGTTAGTATCGGGTTAGCAATCTGGTTAGGAGCAAAACCTCCCACCGCAGATTCGCCGAATGCATATTTTTGATAAGCGATAGTTGCATACTGCTGATAATTGCCTATATCATTGTTACCTGATTCACCAAAACTTGCTCTAAGTTTCAACATGCTTAACTTAGGTATGTCTTTTATGAATTTTTCGTTTGAAATACGCCAAGCGGCAGCTATTGAAGGGAAAAATGCGTACCTGTTATCAGCACCAAAACGTGATGATCCATCAGCACGAATGGATGCTGTTAAAAAATACTTACTATTATAATTGTAATTAAGCCTTGACAAATAGGATATCAATGACCATTCACTAATATCAGATGTACCCATCGTTATTCCGCTGGCAGCATTTAGTGTTGGCACCAGATTATTCGGATAAAGATTACTTTCAATAGCATTCGATGTAATATTTTGTTTCTGAGTTGTGTATCCTGCTAATCCGGTAATATTGTGTAATCCAAAGGTTTTGTTATAATTCAAGGTATATTCTGCGAGCCAGTTATAATTAAGGAATGCCTCGTCTCTACCTGTCGCTGGTTCATTAAAAAAGAGAGGAGTTGTAGGTCTGAATCTCATTCCTTTTCCACTTATTACACTTCCACCTAACATGAAATTAACCTTTAATCCATCCAATATTTTGTATTCTACATTAATATTCCCCAATAGTCGGCTTCTACTCTGAAGTGTTTGAGTTAACTCGGCAACTGCAACTGGGTTATATACTGCAGCTAAGGCTGTTAGGCCGTCATAATTAAAATAACTGCCATCGGCATTTAACGGAGGATAAAAATTGTGAATCTGCAAAGCAGCAGCAACAATACTCGAACCCAAGCAGCATCCTTCTCCTGTAACTGGAAGAGTTCTTGTTGTTGTATAAGATGGGTTAAGATTCAACTTTACAGCTAAGTTTTCTGTTAACTGAACGTCGATATTACTGCGTAACGAAAATCTTTCAAAATTGCTGTTTATCACAACCCCATCCTGGTTAGTTAATTCTCCACTCACAAGATATTTAACTTTATCGTTTCCTCCATCTAACGTTATTTGATAATGCTGTTGCGGTGCGTCACGGAATATATAATTTAACGCTTCTTCATCCGTTTTATTTACTCCATTAAGTACATCCATGATGATTTGTGGTACTGGCTGTTTCCAGGTTAGTGGATTCCCGGAAATATCATTTCCTGCATCAGTATTTTTGTTTTTCATACCATCGTAAAACCAATGAGCCTGATCCATTGAATTCTTCATTTTTGGTATTTTTTCTACCTTTTGAATACCATAATAGGCATCAAATGTTATATTAGATTTGCCAGCTTTCCCCCTTTTTGTTGTTATAATAATTACCCCGTTTGAGCCTCGAGAGCCGTAGATTGCAGTGGCAGATGCATCTTTTAGAATATCCATACTTTCAATATCGGTTGGATTTAACATTTGCAAATTGTCAGTGGGTAATCCATCTACGACATATAATGGATCGACTCCTGCCGATATACTACCGATTCCTCTAATTCTGATCTGAGGTGCCATTCCTGGTTCTCCTGAAACCGCTTTGACCTGAACGCCGGCTGTCTTTCCTGATAGAGCTTGTTCAATTCTGGTGGATGCCAAATCTTTAATCTCTTTATTTTGTATTGATCCTACAGAACCAGTTAAATCTTTTTTCTTTATCGTTCCATATCCTATGGCAACTACTTCCTCAAGACCTATTGTCTCTTCCTCCATTATTATATTTAAGGTCGTCCTTCCCTTAATTTCTATATCCTGGCTTTTCATACCTACAAATGAGAATTGCATTGTGGCATTTTCCAACACATTAGTTAAAGTGTATATCCCGTCGGAATTAGTAACTGTTCCTGTCGTAGTCCCTTTTATGACAACTGTTGCTCCGGGTATCGAATTGCCGTCTGTAGCGGTTACTTTTCCTGTCACTTTCTTGTCCGGTTGCTGAACACTGCTGCGTGGCATAAGCATAATGTTGGTGCCTTCCATCGCATAAACGATATTTGTTTTATCAAACACTTCGGATAATATTTCAGCAACAGCTACTTGTTCGGTATCAACCGAAACCCTTCTGGTAAGATCAATTTCATCTTTGCTATAGACAAAAAGAT
>Ga0209123_1001710_pt1 | contig 20683 bp, 21 predicted proteins | sample BarGraIncu00431A_FD_184500 | JGI IMG/M metagenome (GOLD analysis project Ga0209123, IMG submission 184500) | Arctic peat soil microbial communities from Barrow, Alaska, USA - Barrow Graham LP Incubations 004-31A (SPAdes) (version 2) | ecosystem: Environmental > Terrestrial > Soil > Wetlands >... | reverse complement strand
GTCAGCAACACACCCTGACATAAAACAAAAAAAGCCTCCCCGATTAAGAGAAGGCTTTTCTGTTGTGACTAAATAGAGCAGTTGTAGATTTTAGGTTTATGCTTCAACACCCTATCCGACCGGCTTGGCGTTTGCTGCGGCATCTTTGATGCCGACCAGTTCCATGCTGCCACCGGGGAAATAATCGTTCTGAATGTCAACCAGTATCAGACAGTTATTCATGGCGGTTCCTTAGGTTAGTTTGCCGCAATGTGCAGCTTGTTTAAGGGCTCTTAGAGCGACCGGCCTCAGACAGCGTTCGGAGGTGCCCCACTCTGTCACAAGTCAATCCCGCTACAGCCATCCCAGCCAAACCCGTTTTTTATTTGGATTTGGTTTCCTCGTCGTTCAACTTTACCACATCTTCTCCTGCTGTCGCTTTCTTGAAGTTCCTGATGCTGCTCCCCAGAGCCTGGCCCAATTGCGGAAGCTTGCTGGGACCCACGACAACCAGGGCGATGATCAGTACAAGTATCATTTCAGGCATTCCAAAACCGAACATAGTCTACTCTCCCGGGTTCATAGATGAACCCTGATTGAACAAAAAACTCACTGTCAAAAAACCCGAGCACCGGATCACCAGCGCTAAACAGCGACCAGTTCGCCGCTCTTGTTGAAGGTTCACGAACCGGTTATACCAGACAAAGTTGCCAGGGCAGATTCGCAGGAGCACCACAAAGTACTGTGCTCATTCTAATGTAAGTAAACGAAAAGTCAATTCATTTATCACATCAGTAGGTAGGCTCTTTCCTACCAGCCAAGCAGACTATTGAGGGAAAATTTATAGCCCAACCGAGACTGAACCAGAGACATGGCACCGACTTCTTAACCAACGTCGCAATCAGAGCCGCAATTAATTTCCTGAGCAGTTTGCAAATTTATTAGAGTTATATAATATATCGACAGGCTTACCTACATCTGGCGGGCGGTGCAGGCGACCGATGAATTCATGCAGGGAGGAGGGCTTTATGCTCGACAATGCCTTAGTAAAGGAACGAGAGCTGCCCGGCTTTGAAGCATGCCGAACACACTACCTGACACCCGATTATTCCTATTGCCTCGTAGCACCCCAACGATACAAGTGTGTCCACGCATTACCTTTCGTCGATGGTTATCTTTGCACTCACCAAAGACACCGTGAATTCGCAAAAAAAGAACTCTCAACCGCCCGACAGTAGATTAAGACTGTTTCTCACTCAAGTCAGTCGCCCAGTCAATCGTTAATGATGCAAGCTTGGCAGCACATCCGTGCCAGCCGGCCCTTTATGCTTAGGCTCGGCGCAGCACCGGCGCAAATTAAGTACATTTCGCCCAGCAGTTCAAGAGTCGAAATTGCTGTCGTACAGCAAACATTAATCCCATTGCAAAATAGCTAAAGTATTTATCAGCTAGTCCGATAACTCCACAAGTGCCAGTAGCAAAGAAACCAGGACCGTTTTCTTTCTGATAGGAGGGAGTGTCATGAGTATCTTCGTGGAATTTGATGAGCATAATTTCGAGGTTTCCAACCTAGCACGTCATGAGCGCTTAACCGACCGGGAAGGAAAGAAAATAGGCGCTGAAATCTCCCGAAGTTCGCCCTTTTCAGGGGAAGCCTCGACGAGGGGACGCTCGGTGGCCCACTCCAAGAGGTACGCGGGAAAAGCAAATCATCTCTGAAGGACAGGACGTTTTCCCCAACCCCTTCCGCCCCTTCCCTTCCGCGCGGGACTCACCCAGCACGGCCGCCTCAGTCGACCGCTGCCTACCGGGGGAGCGCAACCGCGCCCAAAGCCGCTGTAAAAAAACGAACTGTCCGTTTCTTTACAATCGGCAGATATCTAACTGAAATAGCGTCAGTTACCCACCGAACCACACGCCAGCGCGTAAATTTATTCACACCCCCCAGCGGAGGCGACTGACCCGCACTTGCAGCTAAGTCACTGAAATAACAAGTCATCACCCCCTCGGGGCTTGGCACGGTTATTGGAAGCTCTCCCTTGTCGATCATTGGCCGAAAAGTGCCTGGGAGGGAGCGTCATGGATAACCAGTACCGCATCATAAACCAGTGCCTGCAGCTGCTCAAACAAAGCGAAATGCCGACGATCAAGAAGCTGCGGGTCGAGATTCAGCTCATCCAGATGAAGAGGCTGCTGCTCAACGATGCCTTGCCTGCTGAGGTGAAATGTGGGTCCTGCGGGGAAGACGTGTTCGAGGGTCTGCTAAGCCAGATGCGCGGGATCTGCGCCGGCAGCAGCGATGGCGATGCTTTGGCCGAACTTATGAAGCGCATTGGCGGCATGCTGGCGGTTCTGGGGTCCGAGCACACCTCTCCCCGCTAGGGAGCACCGCTTCCCACGGGCAGAATCACCCGGGCGAGGGTACCCCGGCCGGGAGTTGAGGTGAGCTGCAATCGGCCTCCGTGCTCCGCAACGATGTACTGTGAGATGTAGAGACCCAAACCGCTGCCGCCACGGTCCAGCTTGGTGGAGAAGAAAGGCTCGAAGAGCCGCTCCATCGTTTCCGCGCAGATGCCGACTCCGTCATCCTCCACTTCGACCACGACTTCTGCAGCTTCGCGGTCATGGCGGGTGGTGAGCACCACCTCTCCGCGTCCGTCGGGAAAGGATTGCATGGCGTTTAGGATGAGATTGATGAGCACCTGTTCTATCTGATGCTGGTTGCCGGTGACTACCGGAATGTCGGTTCCCAGGGCGGTTTTGAGCCAGACGTCCTGCTGCATCTGGCACGCCAGCACGGAAAGCGCGGCAGCGACCGCGCCGTTTAGCTCCAGATCGGGCCGCAGCCGGGCACCGTCGCCGACGCCGTAATCCCGAAGTCCCTGCACCACCCGGGCGATCCGCTCGGAATTCTCCACGATTTTGGCCGCGTTTTCCGCCAGAGCCCCCCGCGCCTTTTGAAAAGGGATCCCCCCAAGGTAAAACTCCCCCTCCTCGCGCCAGACCCCGTCCAAAAGCGGCACCACATCGGCCCACATCTTCGCAATGATGTGTCCGGAGAAGCGTATCGAGGCGTTGGGATTATTGATTTCGTGAGCCATGCTGGAGAGGAGCAGGCCAAGCGAGGTCATCTTGTTGGTGTGGATGAGGCGCGCCATAACGCGCCTCTTCTCCTCCTGCACCTCGAGCCTCATCGACAGCAGCAGCTCTTCCTGCAGGGAAAGGTTCTCCAGCTCGCGCAGTTCCAGGGAGGCCGCCATCGCGTTGATGGCGTTGGCACCGCGGCCGAGCTCATCGTCGCTGTCAAGATTCACACGGGCCGAAAGGTTGCCCGAGCCGATCTCCTCGATGCCGCGCATCAGGAGGTTGAACGAGGAGGTGACGCGCTTGAGGATTTGGTAGCTTAAAAGCGAGACCATGATCCAGAACAGGGTCCCGATGGCGATGGTGGCCGCGACGAGCTTCTTCAGGCGCTCGCGCGCCCCCGAGGTGTCCAGGCGCAGGTGTACCCGGCCGATGACCCGCTTCTCGTCCACCGGGGCCTGCCCGAGCAGCACCGCCTCCGGCGAAGCCACGAGCCCGGGCGAGGTAACCTCAACCTCCATGTCGAGGGCCCCGCCCCCCTTATCCCTGGGATTTTTCAGTTCGGTCAGGGCGCGACCTTCCGCGTTACTGATGGAGACGTAGAGTACCGAAGGGTAGCGTGCGGTCCCCGAAGCCAAAAGAGCCAGGGCCTCGCGGTTTTCCGCGAAGAGCGGGAGCCTGGCGTTTTGGGCCAGGATGGTCGCCAGGAGCCTCCCCTCCCGCTCCAGGGTACTTTGAAAGCCGTTTCCCTCAGTGATGACATAGAACAGGGCGAAGGCCGCAGTCAAAAGCGCGATGGTCAGGGTGAAGATGAGATAGATGCGAAAACGGAAGTTCTTAACGATACGGGAGGCCCTGAGTTTGGCGGTCATCAGCCCCCCCCGGCGATCGAGATCTTCAGCCGGCGCAGCACGCCGTCGTTTACCTTCATCAGGACCCGGCGCGGAGACTGGAGGGTCATTTCCTCCACCGGAGTCCCGCTGAGCACCCCCTGGGCCATGATTCCCAGCTGCTTTCCGATGTCAAAACGATCGATACCGAGCGTGACGGCACCACCCATCTTGAGGTACACCTCGGCAAAGCTCACCAGGGGGACCCGCTCGCCCTGTGAGAACAGGAAATAGGCCTCGGTCGTCTCGGGGGAGACCGCGGTGGCGTCGGGGAGCATCCAGAGGGCATCGACTTTGCCCCTCAGGGAATCCAGCATCGCGGGGGTATCCTTGGGCGAACGCACCTCGCGCACCACGAGATCGATGCCGCTACGCCTGGCTGCGACCTGGGCCCGTCTCAGATAGGCGCCGCTTTTAGTCGGGTCGCAGATAACGCCCACCCTCCTGCAGCCGAGGGAGTCGAACACCGCGAGGTAACGCGCCGGCTCGAACAGCATGCCGACCCCCGTGACGGTCCCCCTTTGCCGCGGCTTGGCGTGGAGCGCCATCATATAGAGTACCGGAGCGTAACGCTGCTTTTCAGCAACCTCGAGTGCCCGGTCGCCGACGGCGATTACCAGGCGCGGGTGCTCCTCGCGAATGATGCGGGTGACGTCCGTCTCGGCGTAATCGGAAAGCACGATGGTTCTCATGGTTCCCGAGCACTCGTGCCTGGCACCTTTGACAGCCTCGTCATACCCGCTTTCTCTCAAAGACTGCAGCACCAGGATGTCGTAGGCAAGCGCCGGCAGCGGCGCCAGAAGCAGCAGGGTTACCAGTAGGGTTCTCAGAAATTGCATCTGACCCCCGCTTCGCCCCAACGGCCGACATTCTTGTAAAATTCCGAGAGGTACTGGTTACCGTTTGCCAGGTTGCGGACCGAAAGAAAGATTTCCAGGGAACCGTGATCCGAGTACGGGAACTTCTTCCCGAGATGCAGATCCCAGATGACGGCTCCGTACTTGCCGTTTTGGTCGGGACTGCTGTTCCAGTCGATGTAGCGCCCGGTCAGGAGTGCCCGAAAATTGCTGTGGTCCTGGTACTTGATGCCGAAATCGACGGTGTGCCTCGGTACCCCCAGGAGGATCGCGCCTGAGTCACCGTCCCGGGCATTAATAAAGGTATAGCCGGCGGAGAGCGAGGTATTCAGGAAAGGGAGAGTCCGGCCCTCCAGTTCAACACCCTGCTTCAGCTGGCGCTGTCTCACAAACATGAAGGGGTTGGAGGTGGGATCGTCTGGATTGAAACTGGGATCCGGAACGGACGCTCGAACGTTCCAGGTATCATTTCGAAAGATAGTCCCCTTCAACCAAAGGTAGGGCAGATCCCCCGACTCAACGCCGACCTGCGAGGTCCAGACTTTCTCGGTGCTGTTATCCTGGTTCAAGGAGGTGAGACTATAGCCCCGCGAGGTATAGCCGCGCAGGACAGTGTTATCGGTAAGGGCGTAGGTGATCCCGAGGCTTGGATTGAAAAGATTCTCTCCGGTGCCGGTGTGGTCGTAGCGCACGCTCGGGATAATGGCGAAGTGCCCCAGGGTGAAGGTGTCGTTGAGGTAGAGTCCCACCCGGTCTGCGCTCTTTTTCAGCAGGTCCGCCTCGACCAGCGGATCACTCAGGTGCGCCCTGGCATGGTCGAAATCCAACCCGGCACTAACCCTCTGCAGTTCGCCCAGCCAGGAGATACTGAGGCTCCCACCGGTTGAGGACTCGTCGCTATTGGTTTTCTTGAGGGCGGAGTTGTCGCTCAAAGCGGCGACGGTTATATCCTGATCACTGAAACGGGTCTTTGCCGCCCCCTCCAGAAAGAGGTGGTCCGACAGGGTGTACTGCAGGGAAAGGGTGGACAGGAACTGATGCTCTTTTTGATTGGCCTTGTAGGGATCGAAGGCGAATTGACCGCTGTTGTTGGCCGTGTAAAGAGTCGACAGGGTGAGCCCCCCCTGCACCGGAAACTCGTAGTGGAGCTTCCCGTAAAAGTCGTTTTGATTGACCCCGTTATTGGGGAGCAGACCGGAGGAATGCAGGTTTCCACCGCTTAAATAATAACCTAGGCGATCTAGCGTGCCACTGACCTCCCCGCGGGCGTCAGAGGTGCCCCGCTTTCCCAGCGAACCGGACGCCCCACCTTCAAAAGGACGCTCCGATTGAGGATTTTTTGTTATTACATTGACCACCCCACCAAGTGCGCTCCCCCAGGAAGTGGACGCCGCGCCCTTGACAATCTCGACCCGCTCGATTATTTGCGCCGGGATCGAGGCTATGTCGGGGAAGTTGTCGGCCAGGTTGTTGATCGGAACGTTATCGATCAGAACCAGCACATGATTAAAATTGGAGCCCTGTATTTCGATGTTGGTACTGGTGCCAGGAGTACCATTCACCTCGAGTTGGATACCCGTGACACCCAACAGTATGTCGGCAAGGGTATGCGCGTTAAGCGCCTCGATCTCCTGGGCGGTCACGACGGTTATGTTCTCGGCAGTCTGGGAGGCGGGGCGAGGGGACCGGTTGGCGCTGACCACCTCAGTGGCCGAACCGTTATACAACTCGAGGGTGCGCAGATCCTCCTCTTCCCCACGGGCGGGGGAGGCCGAGACAATCAGCCAGAAAAAGGCGGTCATGAGAAATATCGACTTTGCTCCGGCCAGGGTCTGCAGTAGTTTTTGGCTGAAATGCTTCACTTTTCCTACCTTCGGGCGTAAATTTAAATCTAATTATTAATAAAAAAATTTAAATTTATTATTGCCAGCTAGATAAATGAGTGCTAATCTACCACAGCCTGGACAGTAAGTCCAAAAAAATTTCCTACGAAAAGGAGGGTCACACCATGGTTACGGAAAACGAAGCATTGGTCATCATCGAAGAGGGCACCGACGTTGAGGCACACACGGAAAGCATGCTCTGCTGCTTCGCTGCGTTCCTGTTTATTCATTAACACTGAACCGGCGCACCTCTCGCACGAGGGGTGACGCCGGCATTTCCCCCGAACAATCCCCATTCCCCTTTGAGGCCTGTGCATGCATCTCTCACGTTACTTGAAAGTCTTTCCGTCTCAGGATCACCCCGGTCAATTCATGCTCTACTCCACCATTCGCGGTTCCCTGGTGCAGGTCTCCGGCGCGACCTTGCAAGCCGCCCATAACGGTATGCTGTCGGGTCCCGAGGGTGAGGCCCTGGCACGACTCGGCATGATGGTGGCCGCCCCGGAAAGCGAGAGGGAGCAGATGCGCGGAGTCATAGAGCGCGCCAACGGCCGCAGCCGCAGCTTTAGGGCGATCGTAGTCCTTAACCTCGACTGCAATCTAAACTGTAGCTACTGCTACGAAGAGGACTTTCGGGGCAACCATTATCTGTCGGAGGAAACCGCGGCAATCCTGGTGGAGACCCTGGTGCGCGAGCGCATTTCCCAAGGGATGGACGTTTTCCTTTCCTTCTACGGCGGTGAGCCGCTGCTCTCCCGTGATCTCATCCAGAGGATATCGGAGCCGCTTTTAAAGGCCGCCCGGCAACACGGGGTGAGCTACAGCTTCAGCCTGGTAACCAACGGCACGCTTTTGAACCGGGAGACTGCCGAAAAGTTGCTCCCACTTGGCCTGAAGGGGGCCAAGTTCACCCTGGACGGTCCCCGCGAGACCCACGATAAAGAGCGCCCCTACGCTTCCGGTGCCGGCAGCTTCGACACGATCATGGAGAACATCTCTGCGGTCTGGGATATCGTACCACTGCAACTGGGAGGAAATTTCCGACAGGAAAACTACCGCTCCTTTCCCCGACTGCTTGACGACCTACTATCCCGGGGAATCACCGGGGAGAAGCTCACCCAGGTCCATTTCACTCCGGTTACCCCAAAAGCCGGCTGCTCTGAATATGGGTCGGAATGCGCCTTCTCGGACGAGCCCTGGCTCATGAAGGCAATGCTCTTACTTCGAGAAGAGATCCTGGGCAAGGGGTTCACGGCGCCAAAGATCGGGGTCTCCGCCTGCGTCATAGAGTTCCAGAACAACGTGGTGGTTAACTGGGACGGTTCGCTCTACAAATGTCCCGCCTTCATGGGGTGGAAGGAACTCAGTATCGGAAGCCTGGCTCAGGGGGTGACGGACTACAGCGACAGTCACCATCTGGGAAACTGGAAAAATGACGACTGCCTTGACTGCCCCTACCTCCCCTTATGTTTTGGAGGCTGTCGGTTCCTGACCCTTCTAAACGGCAAGCCGCTGAGCGAGTTGGATTGCCGGCGCGCATTCCTGGACGCCAGCCTGGAGAAGTTGTTGCTGCAGAATCTGTCCCACCCCTCCCCCAAGCAGTAAATCCGACGCCATCCGCCCGGAGACTCCTGGCGGTCCGCCCCCGCTTACTGACGCTCCTGCTTGAGCCGCTTGTTCAGGGTGGGACGGGCGAGGCCGAGCATCTCGGCCGCCGCCGTCTGGTTTCCGCCGGTGAGCCTCATCGCCTCCCCTATCAGATACTCCTCGACCTGAAAAACGGTCGGAAATTTTCCGAAGACGGCCATCAAGGGATTCTCAGCATCGGCCACTGGCGGCGTTCTGACTGGGACCGGCTTGATTCCGGCGAAGTCACTGGCCTCAAGCATCCTCCCCTCGTTACAGGTGACCGCATGGTGCACCAGGTTGTAGAGCTCCCTGACATTTCCGGGAAAGGGGCACTGGGTAAGCGAGTCGATCAACCCGGGCGAGACCGCCGGTACCGGTTTTCTCTGCTCCCGGGCGATAGTGCTGACGAAATAGTTGACCAACGGCGCCACATCCTCCTGCCTCTCCCGAAGCGGAGGTACCCGGAACTCGTGGGCGCAAAGGCGGAAATAGAGATCGTTCCGGAAATTTCCCGCAGCGCGCAGCGCGGTGAAATCCATGTTGGAGGCGGCCACCACGCGTGCGTCGCTCTTTAAAAGCAGGTCGCTCCCCATCCGGTAATATTCCCTTTCCTGTAAAAGGCGCAGCAGCTTGATCTGGGAGGCGAGGTTCATATCCCCGATCTCGTCCAGAAAAAGGGTGCCCCCCGCGGCCGCGCTGATCAAGCCATCGCGCTTACTGTCGGCGCCGGTGAAGGCCCCTTTCTTGTGCCCAAAGAGGGTGTCGGAGAACATAAAATCGTCCAGGCCGGCAGCGTTGAGCGAGATAAAGGGGCCGCTCACGCCGGAGACGCTGTGCACTGCGCGCGCCAGCAGTTCCTTGCCGACTCCGGTTTCGCCGGTGATCAGGACGGGCTGACGGGAGGAGGCGATCGCCTCGATATATTGGAAGATACCGCGCATCTTCTTGGAGTTGGTGACGATCCCCGCAAAGGCGTCCGGGTTTCTCAGCCGGTCCGCCAGCAGGTAGTCCTTCAGAATCCGGTTCTGGTTCCCGAGCTCGCTTACCTGGAGCGCCTTTCTGACGCTGGCGACCAGTCGGTTCGGGTCGACGGGCTTGGTAAGGAAATCGAAGGCGCCGGCTTTCATGCAGTTGACCGCCGTGTCGACGTCCCCCATGGCGGTCATCACGAGGACCGGAATCTGGGGATGGTCGGCGGTGATGCGCTGCAGCAGTTCGCCGCCGGTAATGTTAGGCATCACCCAGTCGACAACCACCACGCTGACTTGGTTCTCCCGAAGAAAGGGGAACACCTGCCTGCTGTCTGAAAGCGTGACCACCCGCTGAATATCACTTGAGGCCAGTAAAAGGGAGACTTTAGCAAGAATCCCCGGCTCGTCGTCCACCACAAGCACCTGCTGCTGTATCACCGGTTGTACCATCATACTCACCCCTGGAGTTGCAGTGCCATTTGAGCCTTCGACCACACTACTGAAAACGTTTTTTATTTAAAGGCGGCACATCATATACGGTGCGCCGACGATATTCAACCTTTTGTTGCCAGCGCGATTGGCTACCCAACCAAGCAGGGCGAGATTCCCTGGCGTTTGAGAGAGTGCCCCGGCGTAGTAAGATCCAGAAATGGTCCAAGATCACTGGCAAGATAGTTGCCAACCGATGGCAATCGGCATAGTCTATACAGCTACATGGTGCTGATCTGCCCGCAACTCGATGTTGCGTTTCACGATAAGACCGTTCTATGCTAACCTAACGCTTGTGAGCCTTTTCCAGCAGAGCCCTGAATGGGCAAGGAGCATCGATTTGAACCCTGTCGCACTTATGGAAAAGCATTTCGCCGCCAACCGGGCGGGTTTCGCCATCGTGTATCGCCACAGCCAGATGGTGGCGCAAAAAGCACTCGAGATAGCACGACGCTCGCAGAGTCCGGGTCTCGACCTCGACTTCATCGAGCAGGCAGCCCTGCTGCACGACATTGGGGTAGCCCGCGTCAACGCTCCTAAGCTGCACTGCTTTGGCACGGCTCCCTACATCTGCCACGGCATCATCGGTCGGGAAATCCTCGAGGCGGAGGGTTACCCGCTCCACGCCATGGTCTGCGAGCGCCACATCGGAGTCGGGCTTTCGGCGCTCGACATCAGGTTGCAGGGCCTTCCGCTGCCGGAGCGGGAAATGTCGCCCGTCAGCACCCCCGAGCGGATCGTCGCCCTGGCCGACCTCTTCTTCTCCAAGAAAGGGGGCGAGCTGGAACGGGAGAAAAGCACGGAGCAGGTTAAAGCGGACCTGCTCAAGTTCGGCTCGGCCAAGGTCACCATCTTCGAGCGCTGGCTGCTGGAATTCTACCAGGCAGCGACGCCGGAAACATCCCTAATGAGCACACCCTTCCTCAACGACTAACCTCCATCTGAAGCAGAGGCAAATTGTGCTATACTAGCTAGAGCCGCGCTGCTTGCGCCTTTCACGCGTTGCTAGCGCACCTAAGTGCTTGCCGGTTCCGCAGTCAAGCGGCTGAATTGCCCGGGCTGCCGAAAGCCAGAGGTCCGTTCATGGGGAAGCCACTTCACGTACTGTTTGTTGAAGACTCCGAGGACGACGCGCTGCTCCTCATTTTCGAGCTGCGGCGCGGCGACTACTCTCCTGTCGCCAAAAGGGTCGAAACCATCGAGGCGCTGCAGCAGGCACTCGAGGAGGAGACCTGGGACGTAGTCATCTCTGATTACGTACTTCCCGGGTTCAGCGGCCTGGAAGCACTGAAACTGGTGCGCAAAAGCGGCCTCGACCTCCCCTTTATTGTGGTATCCGGGAAGATCGGCGAAGACACCGCAGTGCAGGCGATGAAGGAGGGTGCCAACGACTACCTGATCAAGGGGAACGTGTCGCGTCTGGTTCCGGCCATCGAAAGGGAAATGCAGGAGGCTGAGGTGCGCCGCAAGCGGCGCGCGGCGGAGGCCGCCCTGGTGAGGAGCGAGCGGCGCTACAAGCGGCTCGTGGCAGCCGTCACCGACTACATCTACCTGGTCACCCTGAAAGACGGCAAGGTCATCAAGACCTCCCACGGCCCGGGTTGCCTGACCGTCACCGGTTACAGCCATGAAGAATATATGGAAAACCCCTTCCTCTGGTACCAGATGATTTATGAGGAGGACCGCCCTGCCGTCATCCGCCTCACGGCGGACATCCAGGCGGGACAGGACATCCCGTCGCTGGAGCACCGCATCAGGCACAAGGACGGCTCCATCCGCTGGGTACGAAATACCATAGTTCCCCGCTACAGCGAGCAGGGAGAGCTGATCGCCTACGACGGCCTCATCTCCGACATAACCGAGCGAAAGCGCACCGAGGAATCGCTCCGGCTGCAAAGTGCCGCCCTGGAGGCGGCGGCGAACGCCATCGCCATCACCGACAGCCAGGGACTGGTCATTTGGGTGAACCAGGCCTTCACCCTGATGACCGGCTACAGCGTTGCAGAATCACTGCACCGGGACCTGAGCTTTCTGAAGTCCGATCAGCACGGCCCCAAATTCTATCTCGATCTCTGGGGAACCATTACCGCGGGCGAGGTCTGGCACGGCGAGATGGTCAACCGGCGTAAGGACGGCACCCTGTACCCGGAAGAACAGACCATCACCCCGGTCACCGACGAAATGGGGTGCATCAAGTACTTCATCTGCATCAAACAGGACATCACCGGCCGCAAGCTGGCGGAGCAGGCCCTTTTGGAGAACAACAGTATTCTAAAAGAACTGGAGATCGCCAAGCAGATCCAGCTCTCGCTGCTGCCACCCTCCCCTCCCCCCCTGCCGGGCATCGATTGCGCCGGGCGCTGCGTCTCCGCTACCCATATCGGCGGCGACTACTACGACATCTTCCTCAACGGCGACGAGGTGGCCCTGGTCATGGCCGACGTCTCCGGGCACAGCGTGGGCGCCGCCCTCATCATGGTGGAGACACGCAGCGTGCTGCGAGCCCAACTCCAGACCCTGCACGGTCCGGCGGAGATCCTCGCGGCCCTGAACGATCTGCTGCATGACGACCTGAGCCGCGCCGAGCTCTTCATCACCATGTCCTATCTAAGTTACGACACCCGAACCAGTCGCCTGCGTTACACCAACGCTGGGCACCCGCCCCCTGTTTTGTACCGCGTCTCGGGCGAAACCTTCCTGGAACTGGACGCCGAAGGGCTCATCATCGGCGTGAAGAAGGATGTTGATTTCGAGGAACGCTCACTGAGGGTCGAGAGCGGTGACCTGCTGCTGCTCTACACTGACGGGATCATCGAAGCGGAAGGGCCCGGGGGAGAACTGTTCGGGACACGGAGGCTGCAGACCATACTTGCCAGGGAACATCGGAAATCGGCGAGTGAAATCATCTCCGCTGTGTTGGCAGCAGTGCGCGCTTTTAGCGGCGCCAACTCTTTCAAGGACGACATCTCCATGCTTGTGCTAAAATTCCTCTGACTTTACTTGACGACACCCCGTTCCTTGTGTAAACATACGTCAATTACAACGAGGGGTGTCTATACATGGCGAAGAAGATTTTTGTTGCAGCAACCGGCCAAAACTGTGGCAAGACGACTATCAGCATTTCGCTCATGCATCAGGCCCGGAAAAAGTACCAGAGGGTCGGGTTCATCAAGCCTTTTGGCCCCAAGGTCCTGCTGTACAATGACTTCATGGTTGACATGGATGCCCTGCTGATGGCCAAGGCGTTTAACATGGAAGAGGATATTGCGATCATGTCCCCGGTTGCTTTACACAGGGATTTCACCAAGGACTACCTTGCGGGAAAACTAGACGACCTTTCGCTGAGTAACTGCATACTCGAGGCGGTTCGGGAGTTGGAGGATAAATACGATTTCCTCATCATCGAGGGAGCCGGACACGGCGGAGTCGGAGCGGTCGTCGGCCTAAATAATGCCAAAGTGGCGAAGCTAATCGGCGCACCCGTCATGATCGTGACTGAGAGCGGCATCGGCAAAGTCATTGACGCGGTGCACCTGAACCTCGCGCTTTACGAACGTGAAGGTGCGGACGTCAGGGGCATTATCGTCAACAAACTCATCCCGGGCAAAAAGGAACTCACCAGAAAATACCTGAAGCAGGCCTTCGACCCCATCGGTATAAAAGTAATCGACGGGTTCAACTACTCCCCGATTCTGGCTAATCCTACCTTGAGCCACATAGCCAAGCTGTTCGACCTACCGCTGCAGGGGGGAAATGCCAAAGAGAGAAGTCGTATCATACACAACATCCAGTTGGGTGCCGCATCCTCCCAGCGTGTCATCGACGGTCTGCTCGACTCCACCCTCATGATCGTTACCAGTTCCAGGGACGAGCTGATCGTCACCCTCTCCTCCCTGTATCACATACCGGCCTATCGGGAAAAGATCGCGGGACTAGTCGTTGCGGGACACGGTCCTGTTTCCGAGATTAGCCAACAGATCCTGCACGACAGCAACATCCCCTACATCCGGGTAGAAGAAACCACCGCCGTGGTATTCAGCGCGCTGTCGGAGGACGTCGCGAAGATTACCTACGAGGATCAGGAGAAGTTGAACTGGATTATGGCGAACGCCGAGAGTGATCTGGACTTTGATGCGATAGACGCACTGCTTTAAAAGCGGTTCTACGTTCTACGTTCTACGTTCTACGTTCTACGTTCTACGTTCTACGTTCTACGTTCTACGTTCTACGTTCTACGTTCTACGTTCCCTACGTTCCCTACGTTTTACGGGATCTACATTCTTATTGCCCTGATCTTCGATTTGAGAAATTTGTGAAAGTGTAGGAGCGTTCTTCAGATACGCGCAATTTGCGGCAAGAATGCCGCTCCTACGAGAACTATACGTTGAAGTACACACGCTTCATCTGGTCGAATCAGATTTTAACTCCCGGCGGCCGCGACGGCCCTTCCTGCTGCTTCTGGCACTCCAGACAATAGGCGGTAAACGGTACCAGTTTCAGTCGTTGCAGATCTATGCGCTCCCCGCACCCTTCGCATTTACCGTAGGTTCCCATTTCAAGACGCCTAAGCGCCTCCTCCAGACTGGTTAGCTGGGCACGCCTGATATCCGCCACGGCAAGTCCGGCATCGGAAAGCAGGTCCAGAATGCTCATTTCGCCGATGTCTTGAGGTATTTCATACTGAGTATGTAACGCCTCGCCAGTCTCAACAAACAATTCCTCTCTCAACTCAGCCCAGAGTTTGCGCTTTTGTTCTGCCAGCAGGTTCATCTGCTCGACATCGTTTCCACTCGATTTTACTGACATAGCTAACCTCCCCTTGTCAGGAACAATCAACTGCATAGTAAGAAACCATTGCTGTCCGCGCCTATATGAGACACCTTAAAAAGGTAACACATGCGCCGCAACGGCGCGACTCTTCGGACCAGTTCCAGTCCCAGCCAGTAAAAAGCTGCCTGATTCCGGTTACGGTTCGTCCTCAAGGTCACACACGGGACAGATGTACTCATGGCTTTCATCATCCATTTCCAGTTCCGCACCGCACACGGCGCAAACATCTGCAGTTTCGGCCTTTACCACCGGTTGATCCTTCTGAATATCTTCTTCAACACGCAGTCTTCTCATATCGTTGCCCTCATGCTTGGCCATCAAATCGACAACATTAGTATACCCTAAATATGCATTCAGGCCGCAGCTAAAAATTCTCCAGGTACCTTAGTCCAGCTTATGTCTTCGGACAGCTTCTCTGTACCGTCCGGTCCGAGCCTTCGCTGAGCGGAGTCGAAGCGCAAACGAACTATCGCGACGCCAAAGGTAGCGTGCGCCCTTATTCAGGTAGAGACGCATTGCATGCGTATCCTCCTTCCCGGCTCCTCCCTCCCAGCTCCAACTAGCCTACTAAAAAAGGCGGCATCAGAGGTAGCTGCTGGGCTGAGACGCATGCGATGCATCTCTACTCAGTTGTTTGCACGCCAATAATGCTGCGGATTCGGACGGGGTGGCCGACTTGATGCCAGTCGGCACATGATTGATTGTGCGGAATATTTGCTGCAGATTCAGTGGGTGCTCCTTGGGAAAAGCGGGTAATTTGAAGTTGATCAGGGTCGAAAGGAGAGAAACGCGAACCAGGTATCGTGTGAGGAGTGCTAAAGTGGCATGTCGCGTTTACTCCACGTCGAAGTATTCGACGGTCTCGCCCAGATAGTTGGTGACCTGAAGGCGTGAACCATCACGCTTGACACACCCGGGCGCGACCTCCACCTTCCCCTTACCGCCGGGGAGATCAATCACATAATGGGGGACGGCCATTCCGGAGGTGTGCCCGCGTAGCGCATCCAAAATCGCGACACCCTGGGTCACCGGGGTCCTGAAATGGGCGGTCCCTTTGACGAGATCCATCTGGTGGATGTAATAGGGGCGCACCCGGATGGCGAGGAGCCTCTGCATGAGACGCCGCATCACCAGGGGATCATCATTCACGCCTTTCAGCAGGACGGTCTGGTTTCCCAGCGGTATCCCGGCATCCGCAAGGAGGGCGCAGGCTTTGGCCGACTGCGCGGTGATCTCGTCGGGATGGTTAAAATGGGTATTGACGAAAACAGGATGATGCCGCTTGAGCATCCGCACCAGTCTCGGAGTGATCCGTTCGGGAAGGGTGACCGGAACCCGGGTGCCGATCCTGACGATTTCAACGTGGGGGATTTTGCGCAACTCGGTCAAAAGGGCGTCGATGTGCTCGTCGCTTAGTAGCAACGGGTCGCCGCCGGACAGGATGACGTCCCTTATCTCCGGACGCGAGGCGATGTAAGCAATGGCAGCTTCCTGTGGCGCAGGGAGCATCGCGGAGCAGCCCACGCCCCTCTTTCTCATGCAAAAGCGGCAATACACGGCGCAGGCCGCAGAGACGATCCAGACCACCCGGTCCGGATAGCGGTGGATAAGCCCCGGAACCGGAGAAAGGCGCTCTTCGTCAAGGGGGTCGTCGGACTGGGTGAGGTCATCGAGTTCTGCCGCGTCCGGTACGCACTGGCGCCAGATGGCGTCGCCGGGACGAGTGATCAGGCTCAGGTAGTACGGCGTGATCCGCATCGGGTAGCGCCCAACCACCTCGGCAAGCGGCGCCCCGGCCACGCGAAAAAGCCCGGAGAGCTGCTCCGGGCTGGTCACGCTTTTCTCCAGACTTTTCTGCCATTTTTCCATCAGACTTCGAGTGCCCCGATCATGGAAGCCAGGGACTCGATACCCTTGTCAACCAGGTACTGTTCCATGTCCCGGGCGATGGTCTGAGCCGCCGAAGGGTCCAGGAAACTAGCGGTGCCGACCTGCACGGCGCTGGCGCCTGCCAGGATGAACTCCAACGCGTCGCGTGCATTCATGATCCCGCCGATGCCGATAATCGGGATCTGGACGCACTTCGCCACCTGCCAGACCATCCTGAGCGCGACGGGTTTAATGGCCGGCCCTGAGAGTCCGCCGGTGATGTTGGCCAGCACCGGGCGGCGCCGGTCGAGATCTATCGCCATTCCGGTCAGCGTATTGATGAGCGAGAGCGCGTCGGCGCCCGCGTCGGCGCAGGCCCGGGCCATCAGCACCACGTCGGTCACGTTCGGGGAGAGCTTCACAATCATCGGCTTACTGGTATTGCGCTTCACCAGACGCACGACCTCCTGTGCCGCAGCGGGGTCGGTGCCGAACACGATGCCGCCCTGCTTCACGTTGGGGCAGGAAATGTTCACCTCGATGCCGGCGACGCCAGCAAGCCCGTCCAATCGCGCAGCCACCTCGCCATACTCCTCCAGGGTGTTGCCGTAGAGGTTGACGATTACCGGTGTTGCCACCTTGCTCAGATAGGGGAGCTTCTGCGCGATGAAGGCATCTACGCCGACATTTTGCAAGCCGATGGCGTTCAGCATCCCGCCGGGAGTCTCCACGATGCGCGGAGTGGGGTTCCCCGCCTTGGGACGCAGCGAAAGCCCCTTGGTAATCATGGCGCCGATGCTTTCGAGATCCAGATAATCGGCGAACTCGGCGCCGTAGCCGAAGGTGCCGGAAGCGGTCATGACGGGATTACGCATCTTGATCCCCGCCACCTCCACGGTCATGTCAGGTTTTTGCATGCTCAACTCCATTGCAGTTCAAAGCTGTCGAAAACGGGGCCGTCCTTGCAGACGCAGCGGTAGTCGGGAGTTTCGTCGGTGTGGTTCGCCCCCTTCATGACGCAGCCCAGGCAGGCGCCCACTCCGCACGCCATGTAGGCTTCCATGGAGACCTGGCAAGCTACGCCGTGCGCCTGCGCCATGATCGCCACGGCGCGCAGCATCGGGGTGGGGCCGCAGGCGAAGATACGCATCCCGCTTGGCGCCAGGTGCCGCTCCAGCACCTCGGTTACCAGTCCGCTTTCTCCCAGGGTCCCGTCGTCGGTGGACACGTAGGTCTCGACGCCGAGGCGCTCGAACTCGGTGATGCAGAGGATGTCGTCACGGTTACGGCCGCCGGCGAAAAGGCGCACCTTGTCGCCGCGCGCCACCAGCTCCTTGGCGAGGTAGTAAAGCGGCGCCAGACCGATGCCGCCGCCGACCAGAATCTTCTCCTCACCGGCTGCCCCCGGATCAAAGCCCTTGCCAAGCGGGGCCAGGATGTCGAGCAGGTCGCCGTGATGCAATGCCGAAAGCATCCGGGTCCCCTTCCCCACCACCTTGTAAAGGATTTCGGAATAGGCCTGGGTGCCACACCCGGCGTACTCGGCGGAAAAGCTCCCGACGTCAAAGAAGCCGAAGGGGCGCCGCAGCAGGGGATCGATGGCATCGACCACTTTAACCATCAGGAACTGCCCGGGAACGGTCTGCAGCAGTTCCAGGGGAGCCGTCATCCTCATCCGGAAATATCCCGGAGAGAGCTCTACGTTTGAGACCACCATTGATTTAAACTGCATCGCACTCCTTCGCTTTATCCTCGAAAATATAATCCATCAGCATGGCATCCTCGCCATCTTCGTAGTAGCGCTTGCGTCTGCCGGACTCCTGGAAACCGAGCCGGTGGTAAAGGGCGATAGCCGCCTGGTTTCCGACCCGCACCTCCAGTCCGAGCAGTGCTGCCTGCTTCTCGCGGCAAAGGCTCAAGGCGCTTTCCACCAGGACCCGTCCGATCCCCCTGCCGCGCAGGGAAAGGTCCACCGCAACGTCCAGGATCTCGGCTTCGTCCAACACGAGCTTCAGGCAGAGATAGCCGGCGATTGCGCCATCGGGAGCCTGCGCCACCAGCGGAATGCCGAAGGGAGAGGCCATCTCGTCGAGAAAATGAGCCCGGATCCAGGGCCGGGAAAAAGAAGCCGTCTCGATGGCGAGCACGCTCTCCAGATCCCCTTCACACAAGGGACGGACGCTTATTTCTGTTACCTTATCGCTCACTGCAGCGCATGATAAGCAAACGCCAAGGGGAAGTAAACAAATTTTTCGCTTTGACTTTTAGAGGGATATGCGTTAGATTTCTCCTTTAATTTATCGGAGGTTTTCCCTTGGACGAGACTAAAATCACATACAAAGACGCCGGCGTAGACATAGATGCAGGCAATACGTTTGTCAAGATGATCAAGCCACTAGTGAAGGCCACTTCGCGGCCCGAAGTTCTGGCCGACATCGGTGGTTTCGGCGGATTGTTTTCCCTTAACATGGGAAAATATAAGCATCCCGTGCTTGTCTCTGGTACAGACGGCGTCGGAACCAAGCTGAAACTTGCCTTTCTAGCTGACCGTCATGACACAATCGGCATCGATCTGGTCGCCATGTGCGTGAACGACATCATCGTCCAGGGAGCCGAACCGCTCTTCTTCCTCGATTACCTGGCGACCGCAAAACTTGACCCGGTCAAGGGCGCCTCCATCATAAAAGGCGTCTCGGACGGCTGCATCCAGGCCGGCTGCGCGCTGATCGGCGGAGAGACCGCCGAGATGCCCGGTTTCTACACCGGCGAAGAGTACGACATGGCCGGCTTCGCAGTCGGTGTCGTCGAGCGCGAGAAGATCATCGATGGCTCGTCCATCACCGTCGGAAACCGCCTCATCGGACTTGCCTCCAGCGGACTGCACAGTAACGGCTTCTCCCTGGCGCGCAAGGTGATCCTGGAGCGCATGGGTCTCGGCATCAACGACGAGATCCCGGGGCTCGGAAAGACCGTCGCCGACGAACTCCTCACCCCGACACGCATCTACGTCCGTTCCATCATGAACCTGCTGCGCGACTTCAACGTGAGCGGCATAGCGCACATCACCGGTGGCGGACTGCTGGAGAACATCCCCCGCGTGCTCCCCAACGGCTGCAAGGCCGTGGTCAGACGGGACAGCTGGCAGATCCCCGAGATTTACCAGATCATTCAGCGCGGCGGCAACATCGAGGAGACTGAGATGTTCCGGACCTTCAACTGCGGCATCGGCATGGTGATCGCCGTTCCGGAGCGTGAGGCCGACGACATCATGATCAGGCTCTCCGGACTGAACGAAACCGCTTTCGTGATCGGCGAAGTCGCCAAGTGCGAAGTGGGCAAGGAGTGCGTGGAGCTCGTTTAGAGCTCGCGGCAAGCATGGATACCCTACTTAAAATAGGTGTGCTCGTTTCGGGCAGCGGCACCAACCTCCAGTCGATACTCGACGCCTGCGCGCGCGGGGAACTTCCGGCGCGCGTCGTCTGCGTCATCAGCAACAAGACAGACGCCTACGCGCTGGAAAGGGCAAAGGGTGCCGGGATACCGGCGCTCCATCTCGACCACCGCGCCCATGCCGGTAGAGAGGCCTACGACGACGCTCTGGTGGCGACCCTGCGCGAGTTCGGGGTGGAACTGGTCGTGATGGCCGGCTTCATGCGGATCATCACCCCGGTGCTGTTGGAAGCCTTCCCGATGTCGGTCATGAACATTCATCCCGCGCTGCTGCCAGCCTTTCCGGGCTTGCACGCCCAGCGTCAGGCCCTTGAGTATGGAGCCAAGTTCGCCGGTTGCACCGTGCATTTCGTCGATGCCGGGACTGATACCGGGCCGATCATCATGCAGGCGGCGGTTCCGATCCTGGAAGAAGATACCGAGGAAACGCTCTCCGCTCGGATACAGAAGGAAGAACACCGCGTCTATCCCGAGGCGATCAAACTTTTCGCCCAAGGCCTTCTGAGTGTGAAAGGAAGACAGGTCAGAGTCAGTCAGTAGGGTTTGGATCTTCAGTTAGGTACCACTTTCAAAAGCATCTCCGCAACAATCAAAGCATATTTCTAAAAGTTCCCCTGGTACAAAGCAAGCCGGTCGGATAGGGTGTTGAAGCATAAACCTAAAATCTACAACTGCTCTATTTAGTCACAACAGAAAAGCCTTCTCTTAATCGGGGAGGCTTTTTTTGTTTTATGTCAGGGTGTGTTGCTGAC
>Ga0209123_1001709_pt1 | contig 20689 bp, 17 predicted proteins | sample BarGraIncu00431A_FD_184500 | JGI IMG/M metagenome (GOLD analysis project Ga0209123, IMG submission 184500) | Arctic peat soil microbial communities from Barrow, Alaska, USA - Barrow Graham LP Incubations 004-31A (SPAdes) (version 2) | ecosystem: Environmental > Terrestrial > Soil > Wetlands >... | reverse complement strand
GTTTGTATGCGCCAAAAACCCATTTTTCGCTTTCGTACAATTATATGAGAAGGGTCAACTATTTCGATATGCAAACCCTTCAATTCACGTATGGTTTTAAATGGAAAGATGTTCTGATTAAAGAACAAGAACTAAACCCCATCATGATCAGTTTTGCTTCACTCGCCAACAAATCAACCCTCTTCACAGACTTACTGGATAAAAATCCCTACCTCAAAAAAAGTTATGAGGAACAATTTATCGCCGGTGGTAATTATGCTTTCACTTATAATGAACAATTGGGGGCAGAAAAAAATATGCAATACTATTTTCATCTGGATACAGAGGCATCGGGTAATTTACTTTCGTTGGGCAAAGCGATTACCGGAGAAAAAATATCCTCCGAAAATCCGGCAAAAATTTTTGGTTCTGTCTATTCCCAGTATGCAAAACTGAGTGTCGACGGACGGGCTTACTATACGTTTGCAGATAAAAATAAACTGGCATTCAGATTATTTGCCGGGGCTGCCAAACCTTATGGAAACTCATCTGTTTTACCTTATAGCAAACAATTTTTCAGTGGCGGGCCAAACAGTCTCCGGGCATTCTCCACCAATTCAATGGGTCCCGGAACGTATCAGCAGAATGCCGACAGCACTGGAATCCTTCAAATAGGAGGTGATATGAAATTAGAAGCAAATGCAGAATACCGTTTTAATATCTACAAATTTTTTAAAGGTGCCTTGTTTGCTGATGCAGGGAATGTCTGGCTGTTGCAATCAAATCCTACCCTGAATGTCGACCCTTTTTCCTTTGCAAAATTTGCCGATGAAATAGCAGTCGGAGCTGGTATCGGACTGAGAATGGATCTGACGTTTTTCATCCTTCGGTTTGATCTGGCCATGCCTCTAAGAAAGCCATGGCTGGAGCAAAATCACCGATGGGTTACCAATCAGATCAACTTTGCAGACCCTTCCTGGAGAAGCGATAACCTGGTTTTAAATGTGGCTATCGGATATCCTTTTTAAACGAGGTATTACTATTAATTCTAACTAAAACCACAGAATCATGAAAAAGAAGAAAAATGAGTTAAATGGATATCCGGTTTATCCCCCCGAAGAAGACATTTACATTCAAGCGTTAAAAGAGAGTTCCGTATCTCCTGAGACTATTTCCAAAACCATCGTATCAAAAAAAGAGGAACAAGTGGAAATAGATACTGCCAAAGATTTATCCGACATTGACTTAGATGTGCCCGGTTCAGAATTGGACGACGAACAGGAAATCATTGGCAATGAAGATGAAGAAAACAATTATTACAGTTTAGGTGGGGATGACCACGCAGATCTGGATGAAGATAAAGGTTAATAACGACTATTAAAATTTGAAAAAATGAACAAAATGAACAAAGTATTGATTGCGCTTGATTATGATCAAAGCGCAAAGAAAGTGGCTGAACAAGGGTTTTTATTGGCTCAAACCATGGGAGCTCAAGTAGTCCTGCTGCATGTAATCACTGACCCGGTATATTACGCATCCACCGAATATTCACCCATAATGGGTTTTACGGGTACCTTGGATCAATATCCATTGCAATTTGATACAACGAAAGGATTGGAAAAGGCAACGCTCCATTTCCTGGAAAAATTTAAAGAACACCTGGGTGATGATAGCATTCAGACAGTGGTCAAAAACGGAGAATTTTCTGAAGTCATAGTAAAGACTGCAAAAGACTTGCATGCCGATGTTATTGTTATAGGTTCTCACAGCCGTAAATGGTTGGAAGATATAGTCATGGGAAGTGTCACCAAGGAAGTATTGCAACACACGACTATTCCACTATTCATCATTCCAACAGGGAAAAAGGGCTAAACAGGAATAGAGTCATTTTTGAAAACGAAGTTGAATAAACTTGCATTGTACGTCCAATATTTATCCACAAGAAAATGGAAATACCGGAAAATTAGTACGAACAATGTGGTATTTTTTACTTTAATTTGTATAAATATGTAAGAAATCCCTCATGAAAGTGGAAAAGAAGAATCCAACGGTCTCTTCAAAAGAAAAAAAAGCGGAAGTTTACAGATTCCCAATAGTTGGTATCGGTGCATCTGCCGGTGGCCTGGAAGCTTTTGAACAATTTTTAGGTCATATACCTGAAAACAGCGGAATGGCATATGTTGTGATCCAACACCTGGATCCTACTCAAAAAGGCATGCTTCCGGAATTGCTTCAGCGAATTACCAAAATGAAGGTTTTTCAGGTCAAAAACCGAATGGTTGTAAAACCAAACTGTGTGTATGTTATACCTCCCAATAAAAGTATGACCATACTAAAGGGCGTGCTTCGTTTATCTGAACCAATTGAAGAAAGAGGTTTACGTCTTCCTATAGATACTTTCTTTCGCTCACTGGCTGATGAAAGACAGGAACGAAGTGTAGGAGTCATTCTTTCAGGGATGGGGTCAGATGGAAGTGCCGGCATTCGGGCTATCAAAGAAAAAAACGGTATTGCTATGGTTCAAAGCCCGGCCACCGCAAAATTTGACAGTATGCCCCGCAATGCTATAGAATCCACACAGATTGATTTTGTAGCACCGGCCGACGAGTTGCCTGAAAAGGTACATACGTTCTTTAAACAACTTCCATTTTTCAAATCGGAAACGGAGATCGATGTAGAAGTAAAAGACCTTACCTCCCTCGAGAAAATCAATGGTCTACTTCGGGCACACACCGGCAACGACTTTTCCTTTTATAAAAAAAACACGGTCTATCGCCGCATCGAAAGACGCATGAGCGTGCATAAGATTGAAAAAATCACTTCGTATGTCCGCTTTTTGCAGGAGAATCCAAAAGAAGTGGATATCCTTTTCAAAGAGCTTATGATTGGTGTCACTAATTTCTTTCGCGATGTCCTGGTTTGGGACAAACTAAAGGACGCGATTGTTCCGGCGATGATCGAACAGGCGCAAGCCGGTGACATCCTGCGTGCATGGGTACCAGCTTGTTCTACAGGTGAGGAAGCTTATTCACTGGCTATTGTATTTAAAGAAGTTCTTGAGAGGATCAATCCACATGGAGGTCTGTCTTTACAAATATTTGCAACAGATCTCGACAACGATGCCATTGAGACAGCCAGAAAAGGTATGTTTTCCGGAAATATTGTGACCGATGTTTCAACCGATCGCTTGAATCGTTTTTTTATTAAAACGGAAAATGGCTACCGCATCAATACGGAAATAAGGGAAATGATTATTTTTGCGCAACACAACATTATCATGCATCCGCCTTTTACAAAAATCGATATCCTTTCGTGTCGGAATCTGCTCATTTACATGGATGCCGAGTTGCAAAAAAACTGTTTGGCTTGTTTTACTACAGCATCAACCCGGAAGGTATCATGTTGCTTGGAAGCTCTGAATCGCTGGGCACTCAAAGTATGCTTTTTTCTCCCATAGATGCCAAACTAAAAATTTTCAAGCGTACAGATACGTCACTAAAACAGGATTTGCTGAATTTCCCCTCCTCTTTTTCCCGTAAAGATACATCCACTATGGAAAATCAACTGCCTGTCAAATCTTCCCAAAGTCTGGAGATTCTTGCCAACGAATTGTTGTTGCAACATTTCTCACCACCCGGAGTTTTGGTAAATGAGAATGGTGATATCATTTACATCAGCGGACGTACTGGAAAATATCTGGAACCTGCAGTAGGAAAAGCAAACCTGAATATTTTCGCCATGTTACGGGAAGGATTGCGTAACGAATTCCCGATTGCTTTCCACAAAGCGATTCAGTCGAAAGAATCGGTTGTTATACACCATGTCAAAGTAGGAACAAACGAAGGCAACAAACCAATCAATGTGACCATTCGGTGGATTGATAAACCAGAGCCTTTGCACGGTATGGTCATGATTATATTCAATGACATTCCAGAGATTTCCAGCCAAAAAAATAAAGATAAAAAGGGGAACAATCTTTTAGAAAGCACTATACAATCCGAATTGGAAAAAGAGTTGCAACACCTGCACGATGAAATGCAGAGTACACTCGAAGAAATGCAGACTTCGCAGGAAGAATTAAAATCGGCCAACGAGGAATTGCAATCCACCAATGAAGAGTTGCAATCCACCAACGAAGAGCTTACCAGTTCTAAGGAAGAAATGCAAAGCTTGAATGAAGAGCTTCAAACAGTAAATGTTGAGTTGCAATCGAAGGTGGATGATTTTTCACGGATTAAAAATGATATGAAAAACCTGCTGAACAGCACGGATATTGCAACCTTGTTTCTCGACAAAGATTTGAATATCCGTCGTTATACCAATCAGGCTACCAAAATTTTCAAACTGATTAAGAGTGATATTGGACGACCATTTACTGACCAGGTTTCTGAGTTAATATACCCGGAACTGGCAACGGATGCGATGGAGGTTTTAAAAACACTTACTTTTATTAAAAAGCAAATTCCAACCCAGGACGGGCGATGGTTTTCGATTCGTATCATGCCTTACCGCACCTACGATGACAGAATAGACGGTTTGGTTATCACTTTTTTCAACATGACCGATATCAAACAGTTGGAAGCAGAATTGCATGAAACAGAGCAGATGCATCGGTTGATCTTAAAATCATCAACAGATATTATAATTCGATTATCGACTGACTGTAAAATACTCGAATTTAATACTGAGGCTGAACTTTTTTTCAATAAAAAGCAAAAAGAGGTCATCAACCAAAATTTTATGAAACTGTTTGTTCCTGAACCAGAAAGGAAAAAGACTGAAAAAGAGTTGAATAAGTTACTTAAAAAGGGACTCAATACCAATTATAAAATGCAGTTACTAACAACTAAAAGCCTGATGCATGAAGTTGATTGGTCGGTTAATATTCTGCTAAATAACCAGAGAAAGCCGTCTGGAATGATTCTAATCACTAAAAAGACCAACCAAAAATGAATTACGAAGAATTGGATTTGACGGATGCTCAAATACTTCGCATTAAAGCCGAAGACAAATTGAAAGTGACGAAAAATGTAAACACCCCTGTTAAAGAAACGGAGGTAAAAAGACTATTACACGAGCTACAAGTACACCAGATAGAGCTGGAAATGCAAAACGAAGAGCTGCGTCAGGCCAATGAAACAGCTGAAAAAGCGCTGGAAAAGTACACCATGTTGTTCGATTTTGCCCCAATGGGTTATTTCACGCTTAATCAAGATGGCAGCATCGACGATTTGAATTTTACAGGTGCCGAAATTCTTGGTGACAAGCGTTTTTGTTTGTTAAACTGCAATTTTAAACTATTCGTTGATGAAGAGTCTCTACCCAAATTCAATAACTTTTTCAACCGTATTTTTGCCTTAAAGACGAAGGAGTCGTGCGAATTAATGCTCGGTTACGACGAAAATCCGTCATGTCAGGTTTATATGGAAGGAATTGTTACATCGGATGACAAGAAATGTCTTTTGTCGGTGCTTGATGTTTCAGACTTCAAAAAGTAAAATAAATACTCCTTATACATAATTTTCCCTGAGGAAACCAGCAACCCCCAAATCTATCTGATCCTTTTGACGTAATTCGTCAAAAAGGGTCAATAAATCATTCACTTTCAACCGTTTCTTTTCTTCCCCTTTAAAATCATAGGCTACTTTTCCCTGGTGCATCATAATGATTCGATCACCAAGGTTAACGGCTTGTTGCATGGAATGTGTCACCATCAGCGTTGTCAGACGATCTTTGGAAACCACTTGCTGGGTCAGATCGATCACTTTGTTTGCCGTTTTTGGGTCTAACGCAGCTGTATGTTCATCCAACAAGAGTAATTTTGGCCTCAGAGCGGTCGACATCAATAAAGTGAGCGCTTGCCTTTGCCCACCCGATAATTTACCTATTGGAGTCTCTAAACGATCTTCCAGGTCCATGTTTAAAGGTTTCACCATCGCTTTAAAATCTTTGACCAGTGATTTTGGCAATCCCCAACCAAATCCACGGCTTTTTCCACGTTTCACGGCCAGCGCCAGATTTTCCTGAATAGACATATTGGGAGCTGTACCACTAAATGGATTCTGAAAAACGCGTCCAATGAATTTAGCTCTTTTGTGTTCACTCCATTTGGTGATATTCATCCCATCCAGGGTAATGGTGCCTTCATCCGGTAGAAAACTGCCTGCAACGGCATTCAGGGTGGTCGATTTACCCGATCCGTTTGTTCCAAGTATACAAACGAAACTGCCCTCTTCTATTTCAAGGGATACTCCCCGTATGGCTTTCACCTCGTTGACCGTGCCGGCATTGAAGGTTTTTTTGAGATTTTCGATTTTAAGCATGTACTTTCCTTTTAAAAGTCAGTTTCTTTTTGTTTTTCATGAGTCCGGGTAAAATGAGCGCACTAAAAACGAACAAGGCTGTGATGATTTTCAGGTCGTTCGGGTTTAAACCCCAGCGGAGTGCTATTGCGACTAGCAAACGGAACAGAACTGAGCCAAGGACGGCTCCCAGTATGACAAAACCCAGACTGTTGTCGTTGATGATGGCTTCACCTATGATGACGCTCGCCAAGCCCCAAACCATCATACCTATACCCATCTGAACATCTGCAAAGCCTTGATATTGAGCAAGCATGGCACCTGATAGTGCTATAAAGCCGTTTGATAATGCGATTCCAATGATGATCATCGCTTTCGTATTGACACCCAGTGCACGGATCATCTGATCGTTATCACCGGTAGCACGCATGGCTGTTCCAATATTGGTTTTGAAAAACCACCAAAGTAACAGGCTAAAAAATACGATTGCCAGAAAACAAAAGAGTAGCAACCACAAATCTTTCGTTGCAACATCCCAACCGATTATCAGCGTTCTGGCACCGACACCTGAAACGGCATCAGACAGGTTTTCAATCCAGGTGAATACGGTTTTCTCGTTGAGCATTGGCATATTGCTTTTACCCATCACATGCAGATTCACCGAATAAAGAGCCGTCATGACCAAAATACCGGCCAGCAGCGGATTAATTTTAAATTTAGTGTGAATGATGCCCGTAACAGCACCGGCTACTGCACCTGCAATAAAAGCAGCCAGACTTGCCAAAAGTGGGTTTGCACCTCCAACTATCAGAGCTGCAGCTGTTGAAGCGCCAAAGGTGAAAGATCCTTCAGCGGTTATATCGGGAAAATCAAAAATGCGAAAACTGATAAAAATCCCAAGCGCCAGTAACGCCAGAATTAAACCGATGGTGGTTGATCCAATGAGTAGTGACATATCGGATTAGTGTTTAGTTGGAATTAATTGAACCGATTCTACAGGAGCTATCCAGCAAAAGCCCTGGAAAAACTGGCTTTCACCAAGCCCGGTCAGATCGCGGGTATCGTTCACCAGATGAAGAATATCGGTCAGTTCAGATTCTTCAAACAAGCAATCAATGGTTTCATGCAGGTCTATCTCTGTTTTTTTGAGAGGAATGTAGGGAAAAACGGCTGTATGGATATGCCCCTTTAGAGTTGAATCCGGTAGCAGGGATCGCAAAAAAGGTTTCGCTGCATCTTCCTCTTCAAAGGATAGATAGCCTACGGAGAGTGTTAACATCTTGAAATGCGTGGGTTCTGTCGTGAAATTCACGGTATCCTTTATTTCAGGATAGGTGAAAATTTTCTTTCCATCTATCGGGGAAGCATTCAGGGATGTCCCAATCAATCCACCGCTCTCTGCAAGTACAACCATTGCCATTCTAGAATTTTTGGTTAGTTTTTGCAGACTCTCAGCCAATTGACTGATGCCTATGGTATTTTTTGGATTTTTCGGATCAAAGCGCACAAAATGTGAAAAGTTTCCATCAAAGTGAAGCCCGTACAATTCAGTAAGCGTGGCTATCAGCTGACCACTGCCAACAATGTAATCGGGTTTTTTCGAACCATCTGCAGGTAAATAAGCTATATTTTTACCCAGAACAATGTACTCACCAAAACGATCCTTGCATTCATCAAAAGTTTCACCGATAGCGCCTAAACCTATAGCGAAATGATCCTTGTCTGATTGGACCCGACGGGCATTTTCAGATTTAAAGCCTGATTCCAAAATCAATTCCGGTTGACCATAAAAATCCATTGAAGTAGCTCCATCGGGTGACAGTGTGGTGCGATTAAAACGGAAACCGTGTGCATCAAGGCGGTCTTGCTGCTCGTGCTTTTTAGCTTCCTTTTTTAGCTCCTGAGGTGGCTGGCTAAGCATATCGGCCATACCAACCATCTGTAAGATGGTACGTACATTGTCCGACATGGCAGAAATATAGAAATGGCCGTTTACGGATCGTAGATTTTTATTCTGAGTGATGAGTGAACGTATTCCTGCTGAACTCAGATATTCTATTCCTGTCATATCCATTGCAATTCGGTAATGACCTTCGCGTACCAAGCTGTCGATGTATTCATTGAGATGGCCTGACCAATTGGCGTCCAATCTACCAATGCACTTCAGGAGGACTTCATCCTCCCTGATTTCCTTGTTTATTTCGAGGTTGTTCATAGGTCTATCTTCCTGTTAGCTTTATTTTTTTAAATAGTTGGCCGGGATTTTAACTCCGAAATAATTCATTGCTTCCGTATTGACCCTGACCGAAGTTTTGGCGACAGACTGAAATGGAATACTGGCAGGGGATTGTCCGTCAAAAATTTTCTTTGCCAATTTTGCGGCATCTACACCGGCATCAAAATAATCGCGGGCAACAACAGCAACAGCGCCCGATTCCAACTGTTCGTTAACGAATCCGAAATAGGGTATTTTTGAGTCGTAAGCAGCTTTAATAATGGATGCACAACAGCTTGCTGTCAGATTATCCGATATCTGGGTAAAGGCTTGAATACCTTTATTCACAATGGATAGGGAAGCATCTGCCACTTCACTGGTCGAATTGGCAGGTACAGCAATAAGCTCTAAGCCAAGCTTATTGGCAGCCTTCCTGAGTTCTTCCATGTATGCAACAGAATTCACCTCGCCCGGTGTAAAGATGGTACCAATGGTTTTAATTCCCGGCATGGATGCTTTAACGAGTTTTACCAGTCCATCAAAATCGCTCATGGTTGAAATGCCTGTCATGGTGGGCAGGTGATTGGTAAAAGAGGTACCCAACCCGGCTCGGACAGGATCTCCCACATTTGAAAAAACAATGGGGGTACCGGTTATTTTTTTGGAGAGCATTTGAATGGTTGGCGTAGACGAGGCAAAAATTAAATCCCATGTATCGCCACCTACAATTTGGGCAATGCTGTTTAGTGTTGAGATGTCGCCCTGAGCATTGAATACTTTTAGTGTAAAATCTTTATCCTCCTTCAACCCTTGTTTTTTTAACTCTGAACGGACACCTTTTTCAATATTCTCGGAATTGGGACTATCCACATAATGAACGAAGCACAATTTCAATTTCTTTTTGGGAACCACAGGCTTTTCTCCTTTCAGGTATTTCTCCGGCACTTTAATGCCCAGTGCAAGTGCAACATCCGGATTGACAACGATACTTTCTTCCACATAATTTTCGATTGGAATTTTAGCGGGACTTTCGCCGTTTAATACCCTGGCTACAAAGGAGGCTGTATAGACACCGGTAGCATACCATCCGATACCAACAGCAGCCAGAGCACCTTGTTTCACGTAGTCACAATCGTTTAAAATAAGTGGAATCTTATTGTCGCGACATACTTTAATGATGCCGCTTATGGCCTGAAGGGCAGTATTGTCACCAGTGACCCACATGACATCGATGTTTCTCATGCACAAAGCCGATGCAGCCTGATAAACTTCAGAGGTATTCACGATCGAATTTTCAAGGAGTTTAATCCCCTTGGTCTTCATGTAATCACGCGCTACCTGCACTACTTTTACAGAATTGGTTTCAGAGGAGTTGTACAGTGTTCCGATGCGTTTGGTTCCAGGCAGAATTTCCTGGATAAAATCAACCGTTTTTTCTACCGGTGGAAACGAACCGACTCCGGTAATATTCGGCAAATGGTCGGTATAGCTTTTACCGGCTCCGGCCTCCAGTGGCGTATATGTCATTGAAAAAACCATCGGGTGTTTTTTCACGGTAGCAACTGCAGCTGTTATTGCCGGCGTAGAGGTGACAAGTATCAAGTCCACATCGCGGTTATCCATGGTCAGGTGAATGGGTTGCAGGTTGGCAATTTCTCCGTTGGCATGTTGGGCAATGACCATCAGGTTGCTGTCTTTGACATAACCCAGTTTTTTCATTCCATCCCATAAACCTACCAGTGCTGCCTCGAACGTGGGATCTGGTGCAAAATAAGTGAGCCCAATTTTGTAGATTCGGCCTTTTACAGCAAATAATCCGACATTTTTAGTGGATACTTCTTTTTTCTCAACGTTGCCTTTTCGATTCTCCAAATCGGATACCAGTAAAATACCTCCTATAATGACCAGTGCCAGAATTCCATTTAAAATCTTCCGCATAACGCTTTGTGTGTTTCATTATACAATACAACAAATCAAATATATAGATCAGGCAAGGGCTTCTTCCTGCGTATCGAAAATATTGAAAATTGTTGAAAAGCCGGAAATGTCAAAAATCTCTTTTATGACTTGTTGCATGGAGCAAAGATGTAGTTTTCCATTCCTGGCATTCACTTTCTTGAGCGCTGTCAAAAATATTCTCAAACCTGAACTGCTGATGTAATTCAATTTACTGCAGTTTAAAATGATTTTAAATTCACCTTCTTCAAAAACCTGATTGAGGACCAGCTCCAACTCATTGAAGTTATTGGTATCTACTCTGCCATCAATCGAAAGCACCAGAAAATCACCGATTTTATCTTTCGTAATATTCATTTCAAATATTTTTTAGTAACGTTAGTCTGTTTTGATTATTCACTCTGGAATAGCTTACCTGATCCATCATTTTTTTGATCAACAAAATACCCAGACCGCCAATGGGTCGCTCTTCGACAGGCAGAGAAACATCTGGTGCTAACCTGGAAAGCGGATTAAATGAAATTCCATCATCCGTTATTTCAAGGGTCAAGGTCTTGTTTTCAAGCGAAAGTGATATCTGAATCAGGTGTTTATCGGGATCGTTAAAAGCATAGAATATCACATTGGAAACGGCTTCCTCCAGAACCAGGTTGATATTCATGGTCAGTGGCATGGACAACGACCATTTTTCGGCCAGTTCGTCTATTTTCCCGGCCAGAACAGCCAGTTCTTCTACCCTATTTTCAATTTCAATTAATTCCTTCATTTTGCCTTCCATAATATACGATGCTCAACATGGTTAAATCGTCGGATTGTTGGTTGCCTTTTACATGCAGGGCGATATCATCTGCTACCAAAAGTATCAATTCTTTTGGTTGGTATTCTGTATGAACACAGACGCAGTCCAGCAGTTTTTGGTCGGAATAAAGTTTCTCATCCACATCTTCTGCTTCAGTCACACCATCGGTGTATAAAAAGAGCTTATCATCTTTCAATAGGATTCGTTCTTTTTCACCATAATCGAAATCATCAAACAGTCCCAGGGGTATGTCCTTGGTCAATTCAAAAAATTCTGTAGGACCATTCGGATGAATAATTAAAGGTGGATTGTGTCCGGCATTGGAATACTTCAATGTTCCATTGTCAACATCCAGAATACCCAAGAAGAAAGTCACAAACATATTGGATTCGTTGCCGGCAGAAAGCGATTTGTTCAGTGCATTGATAATGACTGCAGTGGAGAGTTGATTTGGTGCCAGGGATCTTAAAAGCGTTCTGGTCACGGCCATGAAAAGGGAGGCAGGTACTCCTTTGCCGGAAACATCACCGATGGCAAAACAAAGATGCTTTTCATCGATCAAAAAGAAATCGTATAAGTCACCACCTACTTCCTTGGCCGGCTGGAGGGTTGCAAAAAGATCGATTTCGGGCAAATTCGGAAATGGAGGAAAAATTTTCGGGATCATACCCATCTGGATTTCACGGGCAATTCTCAGTTCACTCTCAATTTTTTCTTTGGCCGATGTGGTCAATTTCAAATGTTCGATATAGGTTGATAGGTCTTTCTGCATGTGTTCGAACGAATCGAGCAGGTTTTTCATTTCGTCATTTGACTTGATATCCGGAAGTTTGCTGTTGAAGTTTCCATTGGCAACTTCACGTGCCGACTCTGCAAAAACCTCAAGTGGGGAAATTTGTTTGGCTACAATTCTGGATACGATAAAAGTCAGCAAAATCAAACCGATGGACACCAGTAAGATGAGTGTAAAAGTTATTTTACGGAGCGGTAAAAACATTTCAGATTTCGGGAAAATAACGACTAAAGTCCAGTTGCTGGATGGTAGTGGTGTATAATACAGAACGCGTTCCACACCGTTTAAAGTGCTGGAAATAAAACCGGTTTTCCCTTTTAACATTTCACGGCCCACAACGCGTAATTCAGGATTGTTTATTTCCGAAGCATAGCTGAAAATGGTTTGATTCATAATCAACTCCTTCTTTGGGTGTGTAATAAAAGTACCATTTTTGGAAAGAACGGATGCATACCCGCTATCCAGAATCTTGACCGTTGAAACAATATCCTTTAACCAATCCAAAGCAACATCTATGGTCATTATACCGGCAAATCTTTTTTCTAAACCAGATCCGATGTAAAAAGGAATGGAATAGGTCGTTATCAATGCATTTGCACCACTGGCATCAAAATAAGGTTCACTCCAGTAGGGTTTTCGGATACTTGCCGGAATCTGATACCAGTCCATCACAAAATAATCGTATTCAGCATTTCCAAGTTGAAATGTTTTCAGGACTCCATTTTCCCGACAGGTATAGGGTGCAAAATAGTATCCTTTTTCTTTGAAAAAAGAAGGTTCAAAGGCAATGGCACAACCTGTAATTTCGGGGTTATTTTCAACAATTTTTCTGGTTATCCCAAAGATCGAATCCGTGTTTAAATGTGAGTTCTCAATAATCCATTTGTAATTATAGGCAATCTTTGTGATTGGGGAAAGTTTCAGTTCGGTCTTTAAAACGGTATTTTTTGTTAAGGTCTCGGCATATTGATACGTCATCTCCTTGATTTGTTTTTTGGAAAAGACGTAGAAAACGGATAGAGAAACAATAAAAAGGAACACACAAAAAGTCAGAACGTAAAATACAATCCGAGAAGCAAGAGATCTGTTTATATTCAATTTCATAGTTCCTATTTTAGAGTACAGGTTTGTAGAACGCATTGAATTCAATACGATTTTTTATATAACCTCCATCGATGAGTACATTTTGAGCTTTATTGAAATCGGATTCAGAAAGCTGTCCTTTCTTGACTTTTTTTGCACCGGGCTCCATTAAATCCAGCACTCTATCCAACATCCAGGACTGATGCGCTTTATTGGTAGCTACATGTGCTTTTTTCATTTCTTCCAAGACAATATCCAGGGTTTCCGAACGATTATTTTTGGCATATTCCCAGCCTTTTAAGGTTGCCCGAACAAATTTTACCAGATCACCCTTACGCTGAGCCAACGTTTTATTGATGCAATAAAGGCCATCTTCCGGTATGTTGTAGCCATAATCGGAAAACAAAAAAGTGGTGAGCTCCTCTTTGTTGATTCCTGAATTGATTATCTGGTCGTATTCGTTGTACCACATCACGGTCATGGCATCAATTCCTCCGACCATAAACATATTGATTGAGGAAAGGATCGGTACCCATGTCACTTTATAGCCTTTAGTACGGATCAAATCTCTTCCAACTTCATAGAAACCACTTTTCCAGACACCGATCTTTTTTCCGTTCAAATCGTCAAGAGTTTTGATATTCGACGTTTTTTTTGAAACAAATAGCAAAGCTGAATTTTGGGAAAGCTGAGCAATATTCACCAGATCCAATCCTGAATTCTTTGCAGAAATAGCGGAAATCAAAAAGGAGGAAATAATATCGGACGTTCCATTTGCCAGTAGTTCGGAAGCATTGACGGAAGCAGAAGAATGAACGATTTTGACATCAAGACCTTCAGCACGATAAAAACCTTTTTTTTGAGCGGTATAATAACCGGCAAACTGCGCTTGAGGAAGCCAGTGTGGGCTAAAGGTTATTTTGGGCAAATCTTGCGCAATACATTGGAAAGCGAGTAAATAGAACAAGGCCAAAACAGCTATTTGGTGTTTCATGTGTGTTTAAAATCTAAAAACCGTGCGTACTTATAGATAAGATTTAAGGCTTAAATATAATCATATTTATTTTTATTCATTCTTTTATATAAAAAATAACACCCAAAAATAGGTGATTTATGTAATCATTTTCTAAGAATCTGTAAAAACTCCCAATTAAAAGTGTTTATCTTTACTTCGTGAAATTTTTTCACAGATGTCCCGCCAGAAGCGGAAATTAAATCTTTTATAGAAAATGGCTAAAACAAGAAATGTATTTTTCGCATTAGCGATGATTTCAACGGTTATACTGATCAGCAGTGGTTGCACAGAAAAGGATTCTGCTCCCAAAAGCACTGTCTATAACCTTAAAGTAGAAGATGTACTCGGTATAACAGGCACGGCCACTTTTACCGAAACCAGTAGTACTGTTGCGACCATCGATATCGCATTATCCGGTGCTCCTTCTGGAACTCACCCAGCAGAGTTACGCATGAATTCTGCCATTGAAGATGGTGATGTTGTTATAGCACTTAATCCTGTTGATGAGTCCGGAAAAAGTTCAACGGCAATCACTTCTAAAACCTACTCTCAGTTGATTTCGTACGACGGATTCATTAAAATCCACAAAAGTAATTTTGAGTCGAATATTATTCTTGCAAGATGTGATATCGGTGGAAATTTGATCACAAGTACCAGTAAAACCTATCAACTTGCAGCTATTGGTACATACGGTGTATCCGGTAATGCTTTGTTTGAAAAACGATTGAATGGAAATACTTTGGTGACCATTTCGCTGACAGGTACCATTTCCGGTGATTCCTATCCGGCATCAATCAATTTAGGTACCATTGAATCCGTTGGTGGTGGTCCAGTGGTAAAAACCTTGAATCATGTTGATGGAACCACCGGTAAAAGTTATACGAATATCCGGGAACTGAACAGTGGTGATGCAATCACCTACGACAATTGGTTGGTGTATGATGGATATATAAATATTCAACAAACTTCTGTAAGCTCAGATCATATTATCTGTCACGGAAATATTGGTTCAAATTAAAGGTTGCGGTTAATTTTCCGGTTGCACTCTCAGTTGAAGAACTGAGAGTGTTTTTTTTGACAGCATATTTGCTGATTGGAATTGTTCAGGAACAATCCGGATAAAAAATTAGTCCCCCAGGAGTTTTAGTGACAACATCAACTGGTCTGAATGCTGTTGGCCTTTCTCAAGTTTACTGGCATATCCCACTGACCAGGTTGTTTTCAGATACGAAAACAGAACCAATTGAATATCTACTTGTGCCCCTACATTGAAAAGATGTTTTAATTCGGACTGACGATCAAAATTTGTCATTAAATGAGTGCCAAAAACCGACGACTTGATAAATGTCGGGTATAGCCAGGTAGTACCTACATTGCGCAATCGCAAGGGTCGCAGATTTAATTCTCCCATTGTTTTTACGTAGTCATAGGCTTTAATTTCGTCAATTTCAGCCCCTGGAAATGCCAAGGCATTCCGATATTGTTCTGAAGGCTGCCAATCGATGTAATTGTTTCTAAAGCCACCAAAATAGAAATAAGAAAGTTCGGATTGTCTTTTACCCAATGATTGGCCAAGACTGTTTCTAATCCAGAAACTGGTATTTTTCATATGGGGTATAAGAAATCCAACATTCTGATTGGAGACAAATGAAGGATAGAGATCGCCTTTTGCCAAATAATTGGTTGTGGAAAGATCCCATGAATAGCCCATTTCATCCATAACCCCACCTAGTGATTTTCTCAACTTCGACAAACCATAGGTAGCAGTAGCAGCCTGAAAATTACGAATGGGAGAAGTTACGTTCTGATAACCCGGCAAAACTTCCAGATCACCATAGGTATAAAGTCCTACATCGTAATGCTTTAAAAAAGGTGCTTTCTGGTTAAATTTCCGATTGTAATTAAGTCCGATTGAATAGCCCGACCGACCTCTTTTAGTCGGTCCGAATAAATCGTAAAAATGGGTCTTGTTGTAATTTGCTGTCAAATTCCAGTTCCAGAATTTCCAGTCGAGCATTACATGAAATTTCTGCTTATCTTCATAATTACTCCAGGGAGATGTCGCTAGAAAAAGGTCAATATTGCTGATACCCATAGGATCCCGCCAATTCAGACGATAACCAACCGCTACGGTTTGTTTAAAACCGGCAATATCCGGATAAGCGTTGGCCAATCGCATCTGTTTCAAAGGTAAATAGGCTCCTTCAAGAATGGGTGAGGAATCCTGTTTTACAGAAGAAGCAGGCGGAAGTGCCCAACTTTCCACCTCCTGGTATTTCTGATGGACCAGATTTCCCAGATAATTGATGGAGTTGGCATCTTCAATAACTTTTATGGGTATAGTTCCGGGAACCATTCCCTCGCGGAAAAATTTCAGGACAAGCAGTGAATCTTTGTTCAGCTGCAATGGCATGAAAAATCCTGTTTCGGTATTGGAGAGCAACTCAAAATTTGTGCTTTTCAGATTTACTTTCCAGATATTTGAGACTCCGGTAAAATAAGAAGTTCCTATCAGATCCTGGTCATCGTTCGAAAATTTAAATTGTGTGAGTGTATTATCTTCTTGTTTTAAAACTGTTCTGAAATTGGCTTTACCTTGTTCAAGATCATTCATTTCAAATAAAATGAGTGATTGTTCCCCTTTAATCCCTGAAAGTGAAGTACTTAATTTATCGCCATTGTTGGAAATAGCCAAATCAAAGAGGGCTTGACCAAAAGGTGCAGTGTAAATGGGTATAACCTGATGGTAGGGTTCTGGCATTTTCACAAGCTTGGAATACCCATTGTCATTACAAATACCCCAAAGACTTTGATCAGCAGGGTTAAATACTAAACTACCCGTTCTGGTCAAGGGATTCAGGATTGTTTTTTTCCCACTACGAACATCAATCTCCACTAAATTGCGGTGATTGCTGTTTTGTTCACTGATGTATATTTTCTCTTTGATCGGATTGTAAGCTAAATCTGTAGAATAGTACATAACGGGCGAATCCAGAGTCGCTATTTTTCGGATTTTCCCGGAATAAATGTCAATTTCAGCAATTTGAGAAACGATGCCCGGATAATTAATTGCTGCATAAATTTTACCGGTTGCCGGGTTATAACCATAATTGGAAACACTGCCAAGCGGATTTGGAGTTATGGCATCGAATGCGGTAAGCGGGTATTTTTTTATCAGGTCGATGTTTTCTTTTTGAAATTGTTTTTCCCACTCCATCCATTCCTTCCAAACAGAATAAACGGATTGGTGGTAAACAGATTTAAACTGATTGGCGTAAAAGGCTTTACTATCGTCTGTCCGCATAAAAAAAGCCTTCAACTTCTCAATACCATAGCGATAGGTCAGAAAAGTAACAAAGCGGCTACCATACAAATACGAATTTGCCCCTACCTGAAAATCGATGGATGTCCCTTCTGTTTCCAGACCTACGATGGAATAAAGGGGTGTATGTTCGTTGATAATACTGCGAAAATACATTTCATCGTAGGTGCCCATTGCCCGCCCCAAACCTCCCGACATCCAGGTTTCCATAAAACAAGCAATTCCTTCCTGATACCAGCGGGGTGAATACCAGCGAGGAGTTGTCAGGTAACTCCATACAGCTGAAAGTGGGGTTTCTTCATTTCTTCGAATTTTCCCATGCATGACTTTGCGAAAAAATACGTCTTGCTTGTTGGCTTTGTCAGCCATAGCAATGTGCGTTAATTCATGATTGAACAACCATTGAAAACGTTCGTTGGACGGAATAATGCTGAAGGCAAAACCATAGGGCTCGATTCCTATCTGAACCTGGCTGAAAGGCATGGCAATGGCACCGGCATGTCCCATATCTTCAAAATCATTCAGCAAGACGTACGTTGTTGTATCGCGATAATTCCAGAATTTCCGGTGAAAAGACATGGCATTTTCGTAAGTCTGCGATACATGTGGCAATAAATAGTTGTATCGATTGCCAAAATAAATCAGATCCTGATTATCCACTTTTCTGTGATTGATCAGCTGTGCAGGTGCAGCGATGTAACCATTCAGGTACAAACCGACAAAAACAAACTTCAGTAGAAAATTTCGCATTTTTAGGATTTAACCGGCCATTCAGATACATGTACTATCTGAAATTGCCGGAAGTCTAAAATATTAAAATACAAGCAACTATAGTTAAGAATATCAACGTAATAAATGGATAGGAACTAATTAACCAGACTACCCAGCTTTTCAGAATCGTTTATCAGACTACCAAGCTTTTCAGAATCATTTATCAGACTGACAATACCACCCAGCTTTTCAGAATCGTTTATCAGACTACCAAGCTTTTCAGAATCTGAATAAAAAGAACCCAACTTTTCGGAATCGTTTATCAGAGAACCAAGCTTTTCAGAATCAAGCATACCAAGCACTTCCATATCTTGTTTCATCAGCTTAGTCATTTCCTGCTTGTTAATCATTTGCATATTCTTTCCATCTGCAAACAAGGCCTTTTTATCAAAAGAGCTTAATACTAATTTATCGTTTAACATCACAGCAGAAGTGATTTCATTGATCATCAAAAGGTCGTGAGCTTTCTTCAGTTCCTGAAATTTCCCCGTTTTATTTACAGCAATGTATGATGCAAGGGCATCAACAAATTCCAGAACAGTCCTGTTCTTAAAATTCATTTGTGCAACTACGTTGTTTGCCTGATTTAGTAAATCATTAAGCAAAAGCGGATTAGTCTCTTTTGGTTTTCTGCAAACAGAAATAGCCAATAATAAATCAGTCCTTGCTGAAGTCAGGAATTTGTCATAGCTGGTCATTTTAGTCATCTGGTTTTGATTGGCAGCTGTAAAAGCTGAAACAGCAGTGGCTTCTTTCAAAGCAAATTTTACATCTCCAGACATTTTAACAGCTGTAAAATAGTAAAAATTCAAAAGATTTTGTACTGATTTAAGTCTTGATGTATCCGAAATCAATTCACTTTTAAGCTGAATATCCGAAGTGGCATTTTGTGCTTTCCGGTAGTTATTGATTTTAGAAATGGTACCGGAAACTGAATCCCTGTTAACAAGAGGATAGTCAACAGATATTCCTATCAAAAAACCTATAATAAGAGCTGTCACAACTCCAAAGCCAATAAGTAATTTACCTGAGTTTTTCATGTTTTTAAATTTTTAAGTTTTAAAATCGTATAATCAGTCCGTATTAAAATTTTAGTTTTTTTTCAAGGTCTTCAGTTTCCATAAATCACGGTAATTCATCCGGATTAAAGGTGAAAGAGTCAATTCGCCCACTTTTCCGATTTGTTTTTTAAGGTACAGGAGCTCATTAAACTTACTGTCCAAATCATCCTCAATCATAGCAGGAAAGCCGCTTTCTTTTAATAGCACATTTCTTTTCGCCTTAATGGATAATTCCAGATAAATACGAATATAACAAAACATATCAAATATCATTTCACCGGAAAACCTTGATTTTAAAGAGGCTAGATATTCTCCGGATCGTGTTGACAAAAATTGTCCCTTATTGATCATATTGAGTAATTCTATTTCACTGTTAAACTCAATTTCAAGCCAGTTTTGAAGTTGTAATTCATTGTATCTGAAAATCAGAATAAAGACTGCAGGAAATATAAGAATAATACCGATAGTCTGGAAGATTGGCTGAATATAAAATTGATTAAACGTAGAATGAATTAAATAGGCAGCCAAAATTGAAAAAAAGATCGATGTTAAAGTTGCAACATTTCGACTTTTGCCACCTATCAGAATAACTGCAAACAAAGCAGTACATCCACCGTGCATAAAGGCAGTGCCAAAACCCCGTACTATCCATACAATCAGGTTATAATCACCCATTTCTTTAAAGTAAAAAATATTTTCGACCAGAGAGAAACCGGTTCCGATTGCAAAACCATAAACGGCTGCATCTATCATAAATCCGATCCGTTTCTTATAGATTAATATTAAAATAAACAAGGATTTTAATACTTCTTCTATGAAAGGTGCTACGTAAAGTGAAATTGTTTTGAAACTTACAGCAAATTGTTCAAGTAAAAAAGAATTTAAAAAATAGGCCATCCCTGCGCTAATGACGCCCCATAGCAAGGAAAAAAACAGATAGTTCTTTAAAACCAGTTTAAAGCTATCCAGCAAGTATAAAAAGAAAAGAAAAAGCAGAACAGGTAAAACGCAAAACAATAATTCCATAAATAGTTAATTAGTTGGTTTTTTGTCTGATTTCTCTTCAATCGTTTCCACGATATATTCTATATGATAGGTCTAGGCTAACTCCTGTAAATCAAGGATATTTTTGACTTTGTTTTTTTTCGAAAAATAGGCATAAGTGGTTTCAACCGCCACAAGCACCGAAAGAACGATCAGAACCATAGATACCCATGGAATAGAGGGATGTCCTTTTCCCAAAACCCAACCATCATATACAGCCAGAACCAAAGCCCAGTTTGACATGGTGAACATGACTATTGCCGGGATAAAGGCTGCCAACCATACTTTGGAGTTTTTCCTGGTATTGAGCAACCAGATTGTTACACCAATCAATGCAAGAGCTGCAAGC
>Ga0209123_1001708_pt1 | contig 20690 bp, 26 predicted proteins | sample BarGraIncu00431A_FD_184500 | JGI IMG/M metagenome (GOLD analysis project Ga0209123, IMG submission 184500) | Arctic peat soil microbial communities from Barrow, Alaska, USA - Barrow Graham LP Incubations 004-31A (SPAdes) (version 2) | ecosystem: Environmental > Terrestrial > Soil > Wetlands >... | reverse complement strand
GCAACTGTCACAAAACCGGCGGCGCCAGTCAGGTACTGCTCAACAACTGCAAGCTTGAATTGCTCTGTGTACTTTGTCATGAAAATCCCCCAAAAGTTGATGTCTAACTTTTGGGGGTCAGTTCATGACAGCGCCTTTTTTGTTTTCTGCTTCTGCCGTTGGTGCAGCTACTTGCGCATGAATGACAGGCTGTTTAAAGCTCCAGCGCCTTGCGGCCTTCCGGTGCAAGCAGGTCATGCGTCTCAGGACGCTTTTTCATGTAATTGACGAACACCGGACAAACCGGCATAACCGCCAAACCACGCTCGCGCGCCGATGTCAGGCAAGCCTGCACCAGCTGACCGGCCAATCCGCGTCCTTGCAGGGCTTCTGGCACTATCGTGTGTTCAAAGACAATGGTTTTGCCATCAAGCTTGTATTCAACCTTGGCGACATGCCCTTCAATCTCGGTTTCAAAACGATTTTCAGCTGGGTTGTCGAGGATGACTGGGGATGCTGCTGTACTCATGATGTTTTCCTTTAAGTGGTTGAGTTTGCAGTTTACTGCGGAACTGAAAATCGCGTCGGCATGGGAATTTCAGTGACATGAAATATTGCTTGCCAACTGGCATAGTGCTGATTGCCATATACTCTGCACATGATGACTCTTCGACGCACATTGCTCATTCTCTTTCTCACATTCGCAGTCGGGACGGCTCTCGCAGGCATGGAAAATTATGGCGTGGCGCCGCGCGTGACAGCGGCGCTGGATCAAGGGCTGGCGGCAGAACGCGGAATTGGCATCCATAAAAACATTCCGCTAGCTATCAGCCTCTATTGTGATGCCGGCCGGATGGGCAGCCCCGAAGGTTTTTTCCGCATTGGGCGCATCCTGTCGAAAGGACCTGTTTCAGTGCGTGACCCGCGTATGGCGAATGCCTTTCTTGCACTAGCCGCCCGACTCGGGCACCAACAAGGTGCGGCACTATTCAATGACCGTGTCACTGCAGCGCCAATGGGAGATGAGTGCAATCTTTTTGCCGACCGCATGGTGACGGATCGGTTTGATATGGATAGCTATATTGCCCGGCAACCGCAAGCAAAGCGGCAAATTGCCAGCTTGATCCGCAGCAAAGCACCGCAATACAATGTGAATGCGCGGCTGGCGCTGGGCATTGCGCTGGCAGAATCCAATCTCAATGCGCAAGCTGTCTCGCCGAAAAATGCACAAGGGGTAATGCAGCTTATTCCAGATACACAGGAACGCTTTGGCGTAAAAAATGCGTTCCATCCAGAACAAAACGTCCGTGGCGGGCTAGCTTATCTGAAGTGGTTACAAAAGCGCTTTAATGGCGACTGGAAGCTGGTCGCTGCAGCCTACAATGCTGGCGAAGGTGCAGTGGATCATTATGGCGGCATTCCGCCGTTTCCGGAAACGCAGCAATACGTCCGGCGCGTGCTTTATTTTTCAGGGTATTCGTCGGCGAAGTAATTCTGAGTTTGCATTACCTAGTCTTACTACGGCTTGATTCTGTTTTTCTGCATTACTTCAAATAGGATCATGCCAACCAGCATAGCCACCACAAATATCACTGCTTTGAATGAACCTGTACCGAGCAGTACCAGCGCCGGTCCCGGGCAGATACCCGCCAAACCCCAGCCAGCACCAAACAGTAAACTGCCCACTACTAAGCTGCGATCCAGATTGCGCGTTGAGGGCAGCTGGATGGCATGACCGCAGAATGATGATTTTCTTTTCTTTGCCAGCCAGAAAGCTAAACCACTAATGGGTATAGCGCCCCCCATCACCAGCGCCAGCGATGGGTCCCAACTGCCGGCAAGATCAAGAAAACCCAATACTTTTTCTGGATTGGCCATGCCAGCCAAAATCAATCCCAAGCCAAAAACCAATCCGGCTATCAAAGCGCATATCGTGTTCATTATTTTCTCCTTATCCGAGCAGGTGGCGCACCACAAACACCGTGACAAAACCGGCGCCCATGAAGGTCAAGGTTGCCACCATCGAGCGCGGCGATAGTCGGGACATGCCACATACGCCGTGACCACTGGTACACCCAGCTCCGGTGCGAGTACCAAAACCCACCAGCAATCCAGCTACAACTAGCACCACCCAACCTGCATCAATAATTGGTGCAGGCAAATATACAAATGCCTGAGCCAGCATTGGCGCTATTAGTAAGCCCAGCACAAACGCGGCTCGCCATGCCGTATCCTTGCGCCGAAGATGTAGCAAGCCGCTAACGATGCCGCTGATGCCTGCTATGCGTCCAAGACTAAGCAGCAGGATCGCAATAGCGACACCAATCAGTATGCCACCGCCCAATGCGCTCCAGGGCGTGAAATTTATCCAGTCGATCGTCATTTTTATTTTTCCTCACCATTCGGACAATACAGTCCATATAAAGTATCGAGCAGCGCCAACACCTTTTGATCCGCGACCGAGTAATAGATTCGCTTGCCCTCGCGTCGGGTTTCAACCAATCCCTCTGTGCGCAACACGCCCAACTGCTGCGATAGCGACGGCTGGTGCAGCGCCAACAATTCTTCCAGTTCGCCCACCGACTTTTCACCTTGACTAAGTTGGCATAGCAAGAGCAGGCGATCTTCATTCGCCAAGGTGCGCAATACCGATGCAGCCTCCTTGGCGGCTACCTGCATCAAGCTCATATCCAGCACGGGGCAGTGATTATCCATAAAACCTCCCAAACACTTTATTGAATTATATATTATAATGACGTATATTGTAATTCAATATCTCGCTCCCTGCACTGGAGAGCGATTTTTATCTACAACTATCAGAGGAATACTCATGAAACCATTGCAAATATTGGTCATTGGCGGCGTTGCTGCTGGCGCATCTTTCGCTGCGCGCGCGCGTCGACTGGACGAATCCGCGCATATCACCGTCATCGAGCGCGGCCCAGATGTGTCATTTGCCAACTGCGGTTTACCGTATCACATCGGCGGCGAGATCCCGAACCGCGACGTGCTGGCAGTGCAAACGCCAGCAACGTTGAAATCACTACTGAATCTAGATGTACGTACACGCTGTGAAGCAATCAGCATAGACCGTGTCGGCAAACGTGTACTGGTGCGTAATTTGCAAAATGAACAAAGCGAATGGCTGTCTTATGACAAACTGATGTTGGCACCTGGTGCTGCACCAGTCGTCCCACCTCTGCCGGGCATTGAAGATCCGCGCATCTTCACGTTACGCAATCTGGTCGACATGGATCGCATCGCTGCGGCTTCCGAAGTCGGCATGCGCGCTGTAGTAGTTGGTGGCGGGTTCATCGGTCTTGAAATGGCGGAACAATTGCACCATAAGGGGTTGTCCGTTCAGTTGGTTCAATCTAACCCTCATGTATTGGTGCAACTGGATTCAAAAATGGCAATATTGCTAGAAGATGAGCTCGTTCACAACGGTATCAAATTGTATCTTGGCGACCAGATCACGCACTTTGAGGGTAAGGATACTGTCCTGCATTGCCATCTGGCATCTGGCGGCACGCTGGATGCGGACTTCGTCGTGATGTCGATCGGTGTGCGTCCCGAAACCTCGCTTGGACGAGATGCCGATCTGCAACTGGGTGAGCGAGGCCATTTCGTCGTCAACGACTTCATGCAAACCTCCGATCCAGATATCTACGCTGCTGGCGACGCGGTGGAAACGGTCGATTTGGTAGATGGCGGCAAAATGGCCGCAGCACTAGGTGGGCCAGCCAACCGTCAGGGTCGCGTGGCGGCAGACCATATCTTTATGGGCAAGCGCGCCCGCCCCTATCCCGGATCACTGGGTACAGCGATCGTACGTGTATTCGACATGGCAGCAGGTTGCACTGGCTGGACCGAAGAACGGCTAAAACAATCTGGACGCAGCTACGGCACCGTGACGGTCAACGATTATCAGCATGCGTCCTACTATCCAGGCGCTCGGCCATTGACGCTTAAAATTCTGTGGGATGAGAAATCCGGCACACTGCTTGGCGCGCAGGCGGCCGGCTATGATGGTGTCGACAAACGACTCGACGTGCTTGCCACTGCGATCACGGCGCGTATGAACGTGGAAGACCTGTGCCACTTGGAACTGGCCTATGCGCCGCCTTTTGGTTCAGCTAAAGATATCGTCAACCTCGCTGGATTTGCGGCCACCAATCAGCGTGATGGCCTCGTAAGCTGCGTGTATGAGCTCCCAACCGATGCCGATGTGCAGATCATCGATGTACGCGCAAAAGCAATTGCGGGTGCCTCCCCGGTTCCCGGCGCGATCAACATCCCGATGCCGATGCTGCGCGACAACTTGGACAAGCTTGATCGCAACAGGCCAATAGTGACGATATGCGCACTCGGCAAAACCAGCTATTTTGCGGCGCGCGTTTTGGTACAGCATGGTTTCGACGTAAAGAGTCTGGTCGGCGGCATGAAGATGAATTTCAGCTCGCGCAATCCCTCAAAAATATAAGTTTGAATAAGTGCGCAAAGTCATCTCTTTTGCTGAAGTTTAGTGATCCCGACAGCAACGGGATCACTGGCCGGAAAACTTTCCTCCAACGCTTCGTCCAGCGCCTCATCTTCATGCTTTTTTTCCGATAAGGCGCTGGATTTTTCTTCGATGGATTTATCTTTCCCTGCTGCCCCATTCAATCCTTTTTTCTTCATGTCGGTACTCCTTGTATTCTGAGCGAATTGATTGATCCAAATTCTTACTTTATCTGCAGGTAGAAATGGGCTGACCACACTGACCGCAGAAAATTTTGTATTCCCCTCACATTTACTGCCAAACAATCCATCTTTAAATTTTAATTAGAGAGGCTTTTATGCAAGTCCAACCCTATCTTTATTTTGATGGCCGTTGCGAAGAGGCGATTGAGCTCTACCGCAAGGTGCTCGGCGCCGAAGTCACCATGCTAATGCGATTCAAGGACAGTCCGGAACCTCCCGCACCCGGCATGGTTCCACCCGGATCAGAGAACAAAATCATGCATGCGAACCTTCGCATCGGCGATACAACTTTGATGGCGTCCGACGGTCAATGCCAAGGACAGGCAAGCTTTCAGGGATTTGCGTTATCAGTCACAGTCGCCAACGATGCCGAAGCCGAGACCATGTTTGCATCATTAGCAGACGGAGGAAAAAACGAGTGCCGCTGAGTAAGACTTTTTATTCGTCACGCTTCGGCATGCTTGCTGACCGCTTCGGTGTCGGTTGGATGGTCATTGTCGCGGCGTAAGCTCGGACTGCATCCCCATCTAGAGAGCACGCGTCAACAGCCGCGCCACCACCGCGACAGCAACTATGGTTAGTTAATCTTCTCTTCGAAGAATATTTTGATTAACTTTATCAACCATACGCAGATCATGCTCAGCAGCGTAATTTAGTTTTGATATGGATCAAACATTCAAAATATTGATTATAGAAACCCAGAATCAGTATTTATTGTTATTGGAAGAAGAACCAAACTCCCATGCCCACCCACGCCAAATAGTCGCGGCGTAGGCCGGCGACTCGCCGTCGCTGAAGGGTCTGGAGTAGATGCAACAAGCGCAACGGTAGGCATAAAAGCAGCAATACCTATGGCCTAATACCCTTGCGAAACCTCATGGCATTGATAATTAATATCAGTGCCGCCCTTGAAAAAGCCCCACCTCGGCACTATACTAGCACTCACCAGTCGAGAGTGCTAATTGCATTCTGGCCTAATGACTTCTGAATCGGCATACCAAATCTGCCCCGCGGCAGGTGGCCGAAATAATCAACAACTCTTTGAATGAAAAGGAATTTCCATGAACCTTCGTCCTTTGCGTGATCGTATCGTCGTTAAACGTCTCGACCAGGAAAAAACCACTGCATCCGGCATCGTCATACCAGATGCAGCAGCTGAAAAACCAGATCAAGGTGAAGTTCTTTCTGTCGGTAACGGCCGAATTCTTGAAGATGGCAAAGTCATTCCGCTCGACGTGAAAGTGGGCGATCGCGTGTTGTTCGGCAAATATGCTGGTCAAACCGTCAAGATCGACGGCCAAGAACTGCAAATCATGCGCGAAGATGACATTTTGGCAATCGTTCAAAAGTAATGTAAACGCTCATGCGCTTTGCGCCTGAGCTAAGCCGCGCCAATTGCGCGCCGGCAACGATGCAATTCAACGAATAATTTAGGAGCAACAAACATGGCAGCTAAAGAAGTAGTATTTCACGACCAGGCCCGCAACAAGATGGTTGAAGGCGTCAACATCCTCGCCAATGCAGTCAAAGTTACGCTTGGCCCTAAAGGCCGTAACGTGGTGCTCGAACGCTCATGGGGCGCGCCGCACATCACCAAAGACGGTGTTTCAGTTGCGAAAGAAATCGAACTGAAAGACAAGCTCATGAACATGGGCGCGCAAATGGTTAAAGAAGTGGCTTCGAAGACCAGCGACAACGCAGGCGACGGCACCACCACTGCAACCGTGCTGGCACAAGCCATCGTGCGCGAAGGCATGAAATATGTTGCCGCCGGCATGAACCCGATGGACCTGAAGCGCGGCATCGACAAAGCCGTTGCTGCCACCATCGAAGAACTGAAGAAAATCGCCAAACCATGCACCACCACCAAAGAAATCGCGCAAGTTGGTTCGATTTCCGCTAACTCTGACTCCGACATTGGCGACATCATTGCGAACGCAATGGACAAAGTCGGCAAAGAAGGCGTCATCACAGTTGAAGATGGCAAATCGCTGAGCAACGAACTCGACGTCGTCGAAGGCATGGAGTTCGACCGCGGCTATCTGTCGCCGTACTTCATCAACAATGCGGAAAAACAGGCAGCCATCATGGAAAACCCGTTCATTCTGCTGTGCGACAAGAAGATCTCCAACATCCGCGACCTGCTGCCGGTACTGGAACAAGTTGCTAAAGCTGGCCGTCCGTTGCTGATCATCGCAGAAGATGTCGAAGGCGAAGCACTGGCAACCCTGGTGGTCAACAACATCCGTGGCGTACTGAAAACCTGTGCAGTCAAAGCACCTGGTTTCGGCGATCGCCGCAAGGCTATGCTGGAAGACATCGCGATCTTGACCGGCGGTACGGTCATTGCTGAAGAAGTTGGCATGACGCTGGAAAAAGTCGAACTGACCGACCTCGGCCAAGCCAAGCGCATTGAAGTCGACAAAGAAAACACCACCATCATCGACGGCGCTGGCCAAGCAACTGCGATCCAGGCACGCGTCAAGCAAGTACGCGTACAAATCGAAGAAGCCACATCTGACTACGACAAGGAAAAGCTGCAAGAACGCGTTGCCAAGCTGGCAGGCGGTGTTGCTGTGATCCGCGTTGGCGCTGCGACAGAAGTTGAAATGAAAGAAAAGAAAGCACGTGTCGATGACGCACTGCACGCAACCCGCGCAGCTGTTGAAGAAGGCATCGTTGCTGGCGGCGGCGTGGCACTGCTGCGCGCTCGCGCCAATGTCAAAGTCAAGGGCGACAATGCTGACCAAGACGCAGGCATCCAGATCGTCATGCGCGCACTGGAAGAGCCACTGCGTTGCATCGTCATCAATGCCGGCGAAGAAGCGTCTGTGGTTGTCAACAAAGTGATCGAAGGCAAAGGTAACTTCGGTTACAACGCAGCCAACGGCATCTATGGCGACATGGTTGAAATGGGCGTACTGGATCCAGCAAAAGTGACCCGTTCTGCACTGCAAAATGCAGCGTCGATCGCATCCCTGATGTTGACCACCGATTGCATGGTCTATGAAATCGCGGAAGACAAGCCAGCTGGTGGCATGGGCGATATGGGTGGCATGGGTGGTATGGGCGGCATGATGTAATTTCGCTTTACCGCTTCACCGAGTCTGTTCTACCGACAACCCGCAAGGTGCAAACCTTGCGGGTTGTTTCTTTTTAGCTGCAAAATTTAACCTTTTGTTTGCCAACAAAGTGAAATTTTGTACTCCCTGCTATTATCGCGTTTAGTTTATTTGACAACTCAGACTATCCACCCGCCGGGAGCAACGATGACCTTTACCGAATCGATTCAAACCTGCTTTTCCAAATACGCGAATTTTAATGGGCGTGCGTCCCGCTCCGAGTATTGGTGGTTCGTGCTATTTGTGGTTATCGTCGGCCTAGTTCTCTCGTTGATTAACCGCAATATTGCGGGCTTGTTTTACCTCGGTATCATACTTCCCAGCATTGCGGCGGCGGCTCGCAGACTGCATGACACCAACCGCAGCGGCTGGATGCAATTGATCAACTTTGTTCCACTGGTTGGTTGGCTGATCGTTTTGTATTTTCTGGTTCAAGAGCCTAAGGAACCCAACCGTTTCGATTAGTCTTTACGAAATAGATAGGATGGCTTGGACTGAGTGATGTAAATTCGCCCAGTCCAACATTGCCTAACAGCAACAATGGTGTAATATATTTCGCTAACCACGAATCCGGATAATGATGATCCGCAACCATAAGGACCTCACGCGATGCTAAAAGCAGTCATCATCGACAGCAATGCGATCACGCGCGGCTTGCTGCAAACCATCCTGCAAAATAATGGATGGGAAGTAGCCGGGCACACCAATACCAATACCAAGGGTGTCCAGCTGATACAAAAGTTCCAGCCGCATTTTGTCTGTGTAGACATTCAGCAAATGGAAGATGAGATCAATATCATTGAAGCGATACGTAGCGAATCGCCAAAAACGCTGGTTTTTGTTATCTCCAGTGCAATTGATGCTGCGACTCTGCAAAACATCGTCGCACAAGGCGTGCATGGCATTTTTCTGAAACCATTCAATCAAGCCACCGTCGCCAGCACGGTCAAAAATGCGGTCATACGCATGATAAAAAGCCAGCAAGCAAAGCCGGCAGAATAACGATGGCTTGCCAATAATTATGTGGCAATACCTACTTAAAATCCTCATATCGGCGGTTGTTCTGGTCGCCGTTTCAGAACTCGCTAAGCGAAGTTCTTTCTGGGGGGCTGCGCTTGCATCCCTGCCCCTGATGTCAGTCCTGGCATTTATCTGGCTTTATCTCGACTCCAGCGACATCACAAAAGTCAGCGATCTTTCTTACGGCATCTTTTGGCTGGTCATTCCATCTTTGGTTTTGTTTATTGCCCTGCCGCTGCTGCTGCGCAGTGGACTAAACTTCTGGGTAAGCCTGGGCGCTGCTTGCGTGGCGACGGCAATTGCTTATTTCGGAATGGTAAAAATTCTTGAGTTTTTAGGTATTCGCATTTAGGCGCTTGTCTTCCAAATGCCGTTTCGCAGTCAATCCATCCACAGCGGAGTCCATCATGCCTGCAATCGAAAGTGTGCGACGCTCTTTGGTTAAGGCGGTTACCTACCGCATTCTGATCATGTCGCTTGATTTCATCACCGTGTATCTATTTACTGGGGCCATTCAGATTGCAATCGGTTTCATGATCGCTAGCAACATCTACACCACTGTGAGTTATATCCTGCATGAACGTCTATGGGCAAGAGTAAAATGGGGAACCAGTAATGCTCATTAAGTCATTCATTTTATGATGCGCCTTACCATCAAAACTTTCTTCGTCTGGTGCCTGATTGTGCCGCTTGCAATTATCAACGGTATCTTCCGTGAACTTCTACTTGTACCCATGCTCGGAATGACTGCCGCACTACCCACGAGTGGGCTGCTGCTGGCGCTATTAATATTCGGGTTGACTTGGCTTTTCTTGCCTGTTTTTGGCTTGTTGCGCGGTCGCCAATATTTCTGGATCGGTGTTGCCTGGTTGGCGCTAACTATCTTGTTTGAATTTGGGTTCGGCCGCTTCATCGCAGGAAAATCCTGGCATGCGCTGTTGGCTGCATATGACATCAGTAGCGGCAACCTATGGCCAGCAGTGTTAGTTGTGACAGCGCTATCCCCCTGGCTGGCAGCGAAGCAGCGGCGACTCATTTAATCCTGACGCAAATTTCAATCCATGAAAAAGTACCCAACACATATATTTCGCATGTCGTCATGCGTCATTGGTGCCGCAATTGCACTCAGCACGGCACTGTGGGTCGTGTATCCAGACATATCACCAATTTTTTTGGCGTCTATCGGCGGCTCAACTATTTTCCTATTTGGCCTGACTAAAGCTGCAGCCGCGCAACCGCGTGCTTTATTCGGCGGACACCTTGGTGGCGCACTGATCGGCATTCTGTGCACACAGGCATTCGGCACCTCGATACCGGTGCATGTACTGGCGTGCGTTCTGACACTAATTTTCATGCTGGCCACTAAAACCATGCATCCGCCCGCTGGCGCAACGCCCTTGATCATGGTGCAGGCGCATGCCGGCTTTTCTGCCTTGTGGCAACCGGTTGGTCTTAGCGTGCTTATACTTTTCGTAGTCGCTGTCGTATGGACGCGCATTGTGCCGGGCATGGTCCACTATCCGGTTAAGTGGCTGGACAGGTCCCCGCCCACCATCTGGTGGGGTGGCTGGGATGACGACGGCAACTTGCCATAAACTTGCGCTTTAGCATTTTCCACACAGCAATAATTTTTACAGTAATTTCAAAATTCGAATACCATAAACAATTACGGTCACTCCCTTGCCTGCCATGAAAACAAAATATCTCGACTTCCATCCTGAAATTCTGTCAGAACTGCGGAAAATTCGGCGTGATATCCACGCACATCCCGAGTTGGGCTATGAAGAGCACAGGACTTCGGAGTTGGTAGCCAAAAAGCTGACCGAATGGGGCATTCCGATCATTCGCGGTTTAGGTGGCACGGGGATAGTCGGCGTGATCAAGCAGGGCGATAGTCCGCGTGCAGTTGGTTTGCGCGCCGACATGGATGCACTGCCGGTACAAGAAACCAACACCTTCGCTCATGCGTCGAAAAACCCAGGCAAGATGCACGCGTGCGGGCATGATGGTCACACAACCATGCTGCTTGGCGCCGCACATTACCTGTCGCAGCGCCCCAGCTTTAACGGTACGGTCTACGCCATTTTTCAGCCGGCGGAAGAGAGCGCAGGCGGCGCCAAGCGGATGATCGATGATGGCTTGTTTGAACAATGCCCGATGGAGGCGGTGTTTGGCATGCATAACTGGCCCGGTCATGCGAGTGGCACTTTTGGCGTGCGACCCGGACCGCTTATGGCGTCGAGCAACTCCTTCATAGCCACCATCAAAGGGCGGGGCGGCCACGCTGGGCAGCCACACCGCGGCGTCGATCCGATCATGGCGGCAGTGCAAATTGCGCAGAGCTGGCAAACCATCATCACCCGCAACAAAAACCCGTCCGAATCCGCAGTTTTGTCGATCACGCAAATTCATGCCGGCAGCGCATTCAACATCATCCCGGATGAAGCCACGCTGGTCGGCACCGTGCGCACTTTCAGCACCAAAGTATTGGATATGATTGAAAAACGCATGCGTGAAATTGCCCAACATACTGCGGCCGCATTCGACGCTCAGATCGAATTCAAGTTCCAACGCAGCTATCCAGCCCTGCTCAACGACCCGACCGAAACCGCCTTTGCGGCCGACGTGATGCAGTCGATTGTCGGCCAGGACAAGGTTTATATGCAGATCGAACCGACCATGGGCGCTGAGGATTTTGCCTTCATGTTACAGAAAAAAACCGGGTGTTACGTCTTCATAGGCAACGGGATCGGCGACCACCGCGACGCCGACCATGGCGACGGCCCGTGCAATCTGCACAACCCCAGCTATGACTTCAATGACGCGATATTGCCGCTGGGCGTGACGTATCTGGCGCGACTGGCAGAGCGGTTCTTGCAGCGATAGCGGCTCCAAAATATACATATACTCACCTGGTATATTTTGTCCCCCGCTCGTCTTATGTGGCTATCCGCCATATTTTGGCACATACTCCCTATAAAACGCCTGATTTTTACGAAAAAACAGGCGTTTTATAGCATATTTATTGATAATATTACAATAAATATGCCTTCCGAGGCCGTTTTTTATCTCAACTAATAACGCGACGCGTTATTAGTCCAGCGTTGCCCGCCGACGTCAAAAACATGAAACACCGCGCATCATGAGCTTTACCGCCTTTATTCCGTCGCATTGCGCCCGCACTAGCACTTAGAATTGCATAACAAGCAACGTTGCAACAACAATACACACATAAAAAATCGGGATTGACACTCCTTTATCTAGTGGCTTAGGATAGCCGAACCACTACATATTGTGCTTTAAGGAGGCGTAATGACAGCAAGCCCAGTTTCTCTGCTAGCCCGTATCATCAAGCGCGACGGCACAATCAAACCCTTCGATGCCAGCAAGATCCAGTCGGCGGTAGCCAAAGCTGGGCGCGCCACGGGCGAGTTTGACGAGCAAGAAGCGACCCGCCTCACCGATACCGAAGTTCTAAAAAAACTCATCAACCACGGCCTGAGCACACCGAATATCGAACAAATCCAGGATGCGGTCGAATGTGGACTGTATGAAGCCGGCCACCGCAAAACGCTGCGCGCCTATATCATTTACCGCGAACAGCATCAAAAACTGCGTACCGATAAACAAACGCTGGTCGACGTTGAATCGTCGATGAACGAATATCTGCAACAGCTCGACTGGCGCGTCAACGCCAATGCCAACCAGGGTTATTCGCTCGGTGGCCTGATCCTGAATGTATCCGGCAAAGTGATCGCCAACTACTGGCTGAACCATGTGTATCCGCCGGAAGTCGGCGAAGCACATCGCACCGCCGCCATCCATGTGCACGATCTCGACATGCTGGCCGGTTATTGCGCCGGCTGGTCGCTGCGCACGCTGCTGCACGAAGGCATTAACGGCGTTCCGGGCAAAGTCGAATGCGGCCCACCAAAACGCATGTCCAGCGCAATCGGCCAGATCGTCAACTTTCTCGGCACCTTGCAAAATGAATGGGCCGGTGCGCAGGCATTCAGCTCCTTCGACACCTACATGGCACCGTATGTGCGCAACGACAAGCTCGACTACAAGCAAGTGCGTCAGTATATTCAGGAACTGATCTATAACCTGAACGTGCCGTCGCGCTGGGGCACACAAACGCCATTTACCAACCTGACTTTCGACTGGGTTTGCCCCGAAGATTTGCGCGATGGTGTGCCGCTAGTCGGCGGCGTCGAAATGCCATTTACCTACGGCGACCTGCAGCACGAGATGGACATGATCAACCGCGCCTACATCGAAGTAATGATGGCGGGCGACGACAAAGGCCGCGTCTTCACCTTCCCGATCCCGACTTACAACATCACCGACGATTTCGACTGGCACAGCGAAAATGCGGAACTGCTGTTTGAGATGACGGCGAAGTACGGCTTGCCCTACTTCCAGAACTTCCTGAATTCGGAACTCAAGCCGAACATGATCCGCTCGATGTGCTGCCGCTTGCAACTCGACCTGCGTGAATTGCTCAAGCGTGGCAACGGCCTGTTTGGCTCAGCCGAACAAACCGGATCGCTCGGTGTCGTGACGATCAACTGCGCACGCCTCGGCCACCTGCATCAGGGCGATGAAGCAGCGCTGATGCAAGGCCTGGACGAATTGCTGGAAATTGGGAAGACCAGCCTGGAAATCAAACGCAAGGTGATCCAGCGCCACATGGACAACGGACTCTTCCCGTACACCAAACGTTATCTCGGCACGCTGCGCAACCACTTCTCGACCATCGGCGTCAACGGCATCAATGAAATGATCCGCAACTTCACCTCCGACCAGCACGACATCACGTCCGACTGGGGGCACGGTCTTGCAGTGCGTCTGCTCGATCGTATCCGTGCACGGATGATCGAGTTTCAGGATGAAACCGGCAGCATGTACAACCTCGAAGCGACGCCGGCCGAAGGCACGACCTACCGCTTTGCAAGGGAAGACAAAAAACGTTATCCCGACATCATTCAGGCTGGCACTGCCGATACGCCGTATTATACCAACTCGTCGCAACTGCCAGTCGGCTACACCGCCGATCCATTTGAAGCACTGGAAATGCAGGATGACTTGCAGCGCAAATACACTGGCGGTACCGTACTGCATTTGTACATGAACGACCCGCTGTCGAGTGCCGATGCCTGTCGTCAATTGATCAAACGCGCCTTGTCGAGATTTACGCTGCCGTACATCACGATCTCGCCGACTTTCTCGATCTGTCCGAAGCACGGCTACATCGGCGGCCACCATGAATTCTGCCCGAAATGCGATGCCGAAATCATTGCACGCAAGCAGTTGATGGCGGCATAGGGATTTGGGGTCAGCAGTTTTTTTACGCGACGATTTACCAGCGTAAATTACTCTGACCCCAGAATTCCAAACGATAACCCCACTAATTGCAGCATTTTAAGAATCATCACCACCGGAGACACACATGAAAGAACCTACTCTCGCCTTGCAAGAAGCGATCATCCTCACCGACGCTGAACGTCAACCGTGTGAAATCTGGACCCGCGTAATGGGTTACCACCGCCCGTTGTCCTCATTCAACACCGGCAAAAAAGGCGAATTCCGCGAGCGCACCTACTTTGTAGAACCGTGCGCCTGCGAGCAAAGCACCCACTGATTCCACCTACGAATCACTCGTGACATGAAGACGACAAGTTCACGATGATTTGAATGGGAATATCAACTTCTCCAAAGGCGCGTGCAACGCCCTTATCCCCTCCCCCTGCTTGGGGGAGGGGACTTTTTTTACACCACCTTTGAAATTCCGCTGCATGCAAACTGCGCTTGCCACTGACACCCCAACCACGACCCGCCAACTGAAAGTCGGCGGCGTCGTGCCGTTTTCTGCCACCGACTATCCGGGCAAACTGGCAGCAGTCGTCTTTGTGCAAGGTTGCCCGTGGCAATGCGCGTACTGCCACAATCCGCATTTGCAAGCACGCACCGAGGCAAGCGCAGCGCCGTGGGAGCAAGTACTCACCACGCTTAAGCGCCGCGCTGGCCTGCTCGATGCGATTGTGTTCAGCGGCGGCGAGCCAACCATCGACCCGGCGCTGGAAGATGCAATCAAGCAAGTGCGCACGCTCGGCTTTCAGGTTGGGCTGCACACCGCTGGCGCTTACCCTCGGCGACTGGCCGAAATCCTGCCGCTGCTCGACTGGGTCGGCATCGACATCAAAGCGCCGTTTGCCGATTATGGACGTACGACCGGCATTGCTGGCAGTGGGCAGCAAGCACTCACCTGCGCCAAAGCGGTTATCGCCAGTGGCATCGCGCACGAATTCCGCACCACGATCCACCCTGATTTAATTTCTGACGATGCTTTGCTGGACTTGGCGCAAACGCTGTCTGCGATGAGCGTGCAAAACTACGCATTGCAGGTGTTCCGCAAGACCGGCTGCAACAGCGACGCGCTGGCGGCAGTTACTATCGACACATATTCCGGCAACGAAGTGGTCGCAAAACTATCGAAGATGTTTGCCCGGTTCACACTCAGAAACGCTTGAGTCCGGCGCGTACTTAGCATAGCGCAAAAGCCCTGGCCGATTTTGGGGCAAAAAACACTACCCTCTTTTTGCACTGCGCATTCACCATGCCATCACACATACTTTCACTCATCGTGTTTCAGGCACGCACCGCCGACCGCAACGCACGCGGCATGGCAGGTGCCGCACCGCTCGGCGATGCACTCGCCAAACATCTTGGCATCGCCGCCAAATATATTGGTGAACCGGAAGAGCCGTTCCACGCAGACTGGCAGCAGGTACTCAATATCGCGCGGCCAGCACTGCAATCGCTCGCACAAACGTGTGAACAACTATTCACTGCACGCCATGTGCCGCTAATCGCGATGGTGCGCTGCGCAAGTTCGCTAGCGACGTTGCCAGTAGTAGCTCACCATCGACCTGGTGCCTGCGTCGTCTGGTTTGACGCGCATGCAGATGCGAATACGCCATCGAGGAGCTTGTCCGGCTATCTGGGTGGGATGGTCATTTCTGGCGCTGCCGGCCTGTGGGATTCTGGATTCGGAAACGGCTTACTTTTATCGAATCTTGTTCTGGTTGGCGTATGCGACGTCGACCCTGCCGAACAAACAATGATCGACGCCGGCGCATTGCGGGTCGTAGCGCCGGGAAAAGACCTTGCTCAGCGGCTGCGTGCTGCCGTGGGTGATCGACCGGTTTATATCCACATTGATTGCGATGTAATGGAACCGGGCATCGTGCCGACCGAATACTGCGTTGCGGACGGATTGACGCTAGACGATCTGCGCGCATGCTGTGAAGTCTTGGCGCAAAATGAAATTACCGGGTTGGAACTGGCTGAGTTCGAAGTCGGCTGGACCGACACCGGCGATGAGGCTGCGCCCGATGGATTGATCGCAGCACTACAACCACTGTTCGACGCAATACGTTCCTTTGTCAGACTATAAGCAAGCCCATACGGAGAGCAAGGAGAAAGGACTGTTGCGGGTTTTATGCGTATCTAATTCCCTGCGGTGCCTATTAAATAGCAGCTGAATCAATTGCTACCGGGAGTCTCCATTTTAGTTAGGCTTCCTGATAGCTCACCCAACAAACTCCCCGCCTGACTATCCACATACCAGCGCAAGTCACCAGACAGCGGCTGGATCAATTGCGCCGGATAAAAATGGCCAGAGCCGCACAGGATATTGCGCAGCACCTGCGCTTTACCGCTACCCGCCACCAGAAACACAATCATTGCCGCCTGATTAATGATAGTGGCGGTCAGCGTGACGCGGCTGAAATCCTCTTCCGGACGTTTAGCGATGGCCGTCCAGAGCAACTGCTCATCCAGCGAGGCCGAACCGGGCAAGAGCGAAGCCGTATGGCCGTCATCCCCCAAGCCGAGAAAAACCAGATCGAAGCGCGGTGATTTGCCGTCAAAAAACTCTGCCAACTCGACGCCGTACGCGTCAGCCGCATGCTGCGGTGATTTGTCGCAACTTATCGGGTGAATATTTTCTGCACGCACCGGAACATGGTCGAGCAAGGCCGTGTGCGCCAACAGTGCATTGCTGCGCGGATCATCCGACGGCACACAGCGTTCATCACCCCAGAAAAAGTGGATGTCAGCCCATGGCACTTGGCTACGGTGTGGCTCTTGCGCCAATAGTTGATACGTCAGCCGTGGCGTTTCACCACCGGCCAGCAATACCGTAAATCGCCCGCAAGCGGCGACTGCTGTTTGCGCCTGCTCGGTAAACAATGCTGCAGCAGCTTGCGCCAGCGCCTCCCTGTCTTCAAACAAGGTAATCACGTTTCATCCAGCCCGGAAGGTTGCAACCAGCTATGCCCCTCGCGCGCCAGCATCAGGTTGGCCGCTTCCGGCCCCCAGCTGCCAGCCTGATAGTTGGGGAAATCCCCCGGCGGCACTGACTCCCACGCCTCCAGAATCGGCGTGACCACACTCCAAGCAGACTCCACCTGATCCGCTCGCATGAAAAGCGTCGCATCACCGCGGATCACATCCAGCAGCAGGGTTTCATATGCTTCGGGTGCAGGTGTCTTGAATGCATCCTTGTACAGAAACTGCATCTCGGCGGCACCCAGCAACAGACGCGTGCCCGGTTGCTTGACCTGAATGCGAGTGCCGATCCCTTCTTCCGGTTGAATCCGTATCGTGATCCGGTTGGGCTGCCAACTTTCGACCGCAGCGGAGGGGAAAAACTGGTGCGGCGGCGAACGGAAGATGACCGATACTTCCGACACTTTAGCTGGCAGGCATTTCCCGGTGCGCAGATAAAACGGCACGCCCTGCCAGCGCCAATTGTCGATATAAAACTTGAGCGCGACAAAAGTTGCGGTGGTCGATTCAGGCGAAACGTTTTTTTCCTCGCGATAACCCTTCGCTGGTTTGCCGAGCACGGTGCCTTTGCGATATTGTCCACGCACCGCAATCCGGTGGATGTCTTCGGTAGCGATTGGGCGGATTGCTCGCAGCGCATCGACCTTCTTGTTGCGGATTTCGTCGGCATCAAAACTGATCGGCGGCTCCATCGCGACCAGACAAAGGATTTGCAACAAGTGGTTTTGCACCATATCGCGCAAGGCGCCGGCATTGTCGTAATACTCGCCGCGCTCTTCAATCCCGACTGTTTCCGCTACGGTAATTTGCACATGATCGATATAGCGGCGATCCCAGATCGGCTCGAACAGCGAGTTGGCGAAACGGAAGGCAAGGATGTTTTGCACCGTTTGTTTGCCGAGATAATGATCGATCCGGTAGATCTGCGATTCGGCGAACATGCTTTTCATAAACGTATTCAGTGCTCGTGCCGATTGCAGGTCGCGGCCGAATGGTTTCTCCAAGACCAAACGGTCATGCGAGCAATCGCTGCAAACCCCCAGCCGTTGCAACATCGCGGACGCCAGCCTGACCATGGTCGGCGGGATCGCAAAATAGTAGATGCGATTGGCCCTGACACCCCACTGCGCCTCGATCTCCATGATGTGCGCATTGAGGGCGGTGCCGGAAGCTGCATCGGCCATGTCTTCGGATACGTAGCAGACATTGCTTGCAAAACGTTCCCAGAGCGATTCATCCGATACGTTACGGCGAGAGAATTGGTTGACCCCTTCACGTATCCTGGCGCGGAAAGAATCGTTGTCCATGTCCCGGCGATCGACGCCGACAATCGCAAATCTATCCGGCAGAAAATCGTCCAGCAACAGGTTATAAAGTGCCGGCAGAAGTTTGCGCCAGGTGAGGTCGCCCCCCGCGCCAAAGATGACGATGATGGTCGGTTCCAAAGGAGAAGCTTGCGGCATGATTACTCCCCTTTCTTAGCCGGTTTTTCCTGATGCCCACCGAACTGGTAGCGCATCGCTGACAACAGTCGGTTACCGAAGTCCCCTTCGCCGCGCGAGCTGAAGCGCTGATACAGTGCCGCACTAAGCACCGGCGCCGGCACACCTTCATCGACGGCGGCATTGATCGTCCAGCGCCCTTCACCGGAATCAGAAACCCGTCCAGCAAATTTATCTAGCGACGGGTTATCCGCCAAGGATTGCGCACTCAAATCGAGCAACCAGGAAGCCACCACACTACCGCGCCGCCATAGCTCTGAAATATCGGTCAGGTTAAAGTCGTACTGGAAATGTTCCGGATTACGCAAAGGTGTCGTTTCGGCGTTGGTCTCTCGCCCCTGGTTGCCGACATTGGCGTGGTGCAGGATATTGAAGCCTTCGGCATAAGCGGCCATCAATCCGTATTCAATTCCGTTGTGTACCATCTTTACAAAATGCCCCGCACCGCTCTGACCGCAGTGCAAATAGCCCAGCTCGGCGGTGGAATTTCCGGGCAAACGTCCGGGCGTCGGTGGCGCAGCATCGCTGTCTGGTGCGAGTGATGCAAATATTGGTTCAAGATGTTTAACTGCGTCAGTTTCGCCGCCTATCATCAGGCAATAACCGCGCTCGCGACCCCACACCCCGCCGCTGGTGCCGACGTCAAGATAACGGATGCCTCGCGCATTCAGTTCACCGCTGCGCCGAATATCGTCGTGGTAGTGCGAATTGCCGCCATCGATCACCATATCGCCTGTTGAAAGCATCGGCACAAGTTCTGCGATCACCGCATCGACCGCTGCCGCCGGAATCATTAGCCAGATTGCGCGCGGCTTTGCAAGTTGCCCGACAAAATCAGCGAGCTTGTCTGTGGCTTTTGCGCCTTCCGCCGCCAACGCAGCCAGCGCCTTGACATCACGGTCGCACACGACACAATCGTGTCCTTGCGAAAGAAGACGCCGCACCATGTCCCCGCCCATACGACCAATTCCAAGCATGCCGATTTGCATTTTGCATCTCCCATAAATCCGTGATTGCCAAGTTAGAGACTACCGCATTTCAGGCTGACGCGTTGCCAGTACCTCATGCTCATCTACTTCGGACTGCCGCCCGACATGATCCATGGCTCTAGCTTTTTGCCAAATGCGACATTAAATTCATAAGTGCTTTGAGGAGCCTCCTTGCGATCCCGCTGCTGAATGCTTGATCCAAGCGCCGGCTGAAACTCCAGCGACACATTAACCCGATCCACCATCAAGCCGCTGATGAATCCAGCGAGTCGTTCCTGATTATTGTTCTTGACGATTCGCGGCTGCACCATGCCGCACACAATCGAATACCGTGCACGCTCCGGGTATAAAGCACGCAGTTTCTCGCGATCGTGTCCGGCATCTACCGCGAGCAGACGGCTATTTTCATTTTCTTCATTCTCCAAGCCAACTTTCGCCCACTTCACGCGGTTTTCGAATTCTTTCTTGTCAGGATTAGCACTAAGCAAGGCTTCTTCTTTAGCGAGGTGTTGCCGCGCGCGCTCCAGCAATTTCTGCCGCGCCGGGCCGTCCAGTTCCAGCACCAGCAATACTTCCTTCGTCAACTGCCGAGCGTGAACCGACTGGCGTTCTGTCGGCACATCAAAACCAAGCTCCGGCATCTCCAGCCGCATGCCTGATGCTAGGATCAAGGTGCAAGGGGTGGATCGAGGCATCCGCAACGTGCAATGCTACAAATTTGCCAGCTTGACTCAGCAGGCCTGACTTGCCTGCTGTCGCCTTAAATTTACGCTGCCAGTAATAAAGCGCCGCCAGTGAAATTCCGTGCCGCTTTGCATATGCACTCACCGAGATGGCTTCCTGCTTGATCGCTTGACCTGCCCCCCGAATTTAGTACGGCGCTAAACTAGAGTCTGCCAACAGGAGGCAGCCATGAAGAATCGTTTTACGGAACAGCAGATAATTGGGGTATTGAAGGAAGCAGAAGCTGGGATGAAAGT
>Ga0209123_1001707_pt1 | contig 20704 bp, 12 predicted proteins | sample BarGraIncu00431A_FD_184500 | JGI IMG/M metagenome (GOLD analysis project Ga0209123, IMG submission 184500) | Arctic peat soil microbial communities from Barrow, Alaska, USA - Barrow Graham LP Incubations 004-31A (SPAdes) (version 2) | ecosystem: Environmental > Terrestrial > Soil > Wetlands >... | reverse complement strand
CTGGCCCGTTGATTACAGCTTGCCGATTGACAAGCCGGGCGACTGGGCCAGAAGTGTCGAGGGAGTTGCAGAAGTAGCTAAGACAGCGCAGGAATGCGGTGTCCGGTACTGCCTCGAAGTTCTTAACCGCTTTGAAGGTTATTTACTCAACACATCGGAAGAAGCAGTGAGATTTGTCAGTGAAGTCGATCATCCCAATGTCAAAATTATGCTCGATACTTTTCACATGAATATTGAAGAAGACAGTATCGGCGGTGCAATACGGCAGGCCGGAATTTATCTCGGGCATTTCCACACCGGCGAATGCAACCGCCGCTGTCCGGGCAAGGGGCGTACTCCCTGGCGTGAAATTGCCGAGGCTCTCAAGGACATTGATTATCAGGGAGCTGCTGTCATGGAACCTTTTGTGCGGATGGGCGGGCAGGTTGGCTCCGACATTAAGATCTGGCGTGACATCAGCCATGGGGCGGCCGAGTCCGAGCTGGATGCAGACGCACAGGCGGCGCTTTCATTTTCACGGTATATGCTGGATTTTTGAAGAATTTGTTCATCTTCAGTTCATGCAGAACCTGTATATTGCGATAAAATGATAAAATCAGCGGTATAGAGGGGACGGGAAAATTCAATATGTTTACAATACTTGTGGTTGATGATCAGGAAAATATCCGAAAATTGATAGCAACGTATTTGATTCGGGAGGGTTACCGGGTTTTTCTGGCCGGCGATGGACAGGAGGCGCTTGACGTGATCGACAAGACGCAGATTGACATGATGATCGCTGATATTATGATGCCGAATATGGACGGAATTACCCTGACGAATGAATTAAGGACATCGATGTATACTTTCCCCATTCTTATGATTACAGCTAAGGACAGTATTGAAGATAAGAAAATCGGATTCCGGGCAGGAACGGATGACTATATGGTCAAGCCGATTGACTTTGATGAAATGCTGCTGCGAGTCGAGGCACTTCTTCGGCGTGCAAAAATAGCAAATGAGCATAGAATCGTAATAGGCAAGGTAACCCTTGATTACAATACACTGACAGTGTCCACCGAAAAGGAATCAATTATGCTGCCCAAAAAGGAATTTTACCTGCTGTTCAAGCTCCTGAGTTATCCGCAGAAGATTTTTACAAGACGGGACTTGATGGATGAAATATGGGGATTTGATAATGAGACGGACGAAAGAACCGTTGATGTACACATAAAGCGGCTGCGGGAAAAGTTCGATGACGTAACGGAGTTCAAAATTGAGACCATTCGGGGGCTCGGATATAAAGTGGAAAAATACGTATGAAGAAACACTTTTTTTTCAAATCCGTCTATGCAAAATTCGCAGTCATTTTTTTGGGAATCTGGTGGTTTCTGCATTCGGTTACATTTGGCGTTGTCATGCGAATTCTGGCCCAAAGCGGATTTGCGCAAAACTCGGAAAACCGGGTATTCGTCCGTGCCGCGTTTACTCGTGTGACGAATCTTACGGGAATAACATTCCTGCTGAGTGCTATTGTTGGAACGATCCTGATTTTAATAGCGATACGAAGTATTGTCCGGCCGATCAAACGAATTTCCAGCGCATCCAAAGAAGTCGCCAAAGGAAATTTTGATATTTACGTCGAGCCGACCAGCCGGGATGAAGTCGGTCAGCTGACAACCAATTTCAATGAGATGGCGAAAGACTTGAAAGCGATTGATGTTCTTCACAAAGACTTCGTCGCCAACGTATCGCATGAATTCAAGACTCCGATTACGGCAATAAAGGGATATGCGAATTTGATTGCCGAGGGGCAATTAGCAATGGATCAGGTGAGGGAATACGGGGAGATTGTCGCCAGTGAAAGTGAAAGATTATCAAATCTTTCCTCCAATCTTCTGAAGCTGTCGGAGTTGGACAGCCATATGGTCCGCGAACAGGCGCAGGATTTCTTCCTTGATGAGCAATTGCGAAAAGCAGTCCTTCTGCTTGAGGGCCAATGGAAGAAGAAAAATATCGAATTTGATCTGGAACTTGAAGAGATCCGGATCAACGCCGCAGAACATCTTCTTCAGGAAGTGTGGCTGAATCTTATTCAGAATGCAATTAAATTCTCGTACCCCGACGGTTTGGTCAGAATAGAACTTATGCAGCATTCCTGCCGGGTTCTGGTCAAGATTTCGGATCACGGAACCGGAATCAAAGAAGAAGACAAATCCCGTATTTTCGAGCGCTTTTTCAAGGGAGATAAATCCCGCATGAAGGACGGCAACGGACTGGGACTTGTTATCGTCAAGAAAATCGTTGAAATTTCCAAAGGCAGCATTTCCTTCGACAGCAAACACAATGAAGGTACCACATTTACAGTGGAACTTCCGCTTGCATATGAAAATGCAGATCAAAACCCCTTGACTTGAAAATATTCTTCTTCCATTCTTTTTTTACTCTACTGAGTTAACACTGAGTTCATTTAGCAGATCTATGATTGCCTCACAAACGAATTGAAAATATTCAACAGGAGGCAATACAATGACCGCTAAAAAAAAGAAAAGCAGGAAATGGATAATAGGACTTGTTGTTCTTCTCATTATTGCAGTGGGAGTTCTGGCAGTTCCCAGAATTCTGGGCAGAAACAAGACATCGAATGCCAATCAGAACATAAAAATTGCTGCCGCAGAAGCAGGAACAATTGAAAAAACCGTCACAGGAACCGGCAATTTGTCCGCGGATGATACAATCCAGGATATGGATATTCCCAATAATATTACGATCAAAAAGGTCCTTGTGGAATCCGGCGATTTGGTAAAACAGGGTGATACACTGGCAACCCTTGACCCGATTATTTTACAGACGGCCATCTATGATACGCAGGATGAGATCAGCAGTCTGGATAAACAGCTGGATACAGCCAAAAGTAAAACGGAATCGAAGTACATCACCGCTTCCATATCAGGGCGCATTAAGCAAATCCTGGTTGAAGCCGGAAATGATGTTGCCAAAACCATGACAGAAGACAAAGCCCTTATGGTGCTGTCCATTGACGGCAAAATGATCGTGACTTTTACACCGGCCGCTACGGAAGGCCTGTCTGCGGGGGGTGACGTAACGGTTACCCTTTCCGACGGGACATCAAAAGACGGTGTGATCGCATCAATTTCGGCAGAGGAGTACTCGGTAACCATAAGCGACAACGGTCCCGCAGTCGACGACAACGTGGTCGTAACACTTGCAGATAAAACAGTACTTGGCTCCGGGACACTCAAAATTAACAGTCCTCTGGCGATTTCGGGAACTAATGGGAAAGTCGCTGATATTCTTGTGTCTCTGGATTCATACATATATGAAGGCACAAACGTAATCAAACTCGAAGATGCAGCCGTGTCAAGAGATTATCAGCAATTGTATGCAGACAGACTCGCAAAAGCGGATCAGCTGAATACACTTCTTGCCTATCAGGAAACAAACTCGATTACGGCCGCTTTTGACGGGACTATTGAGACCGTACAGGTCAGCGACGGTCAGTCTACAGCAGATGCTTCGTCAGCTTCCACATCATCGACGCCATCGAAAGCTTCTACCGCATCGACAGGCACCGCGTCGACAGGCACCGCTTCGACAGGCACCGCATCATCAGCGGCAACAGTAGCTGACAGCACAATAACGGCTTTTACGATAAAGACAGGAAGTAAAATGGAGCTTACCGGAGCCATTGATGAACTCGATATCCTTTCCATAGCTGTCGGACAGAAAGCAATTATTACCCTGGATGCTCTCCCCAATCAGACTTTTGACGGAACAATCACAAAAATATCGGATATCGGTACGGTAAGCTCGGGCGTCACTACATACGATGTTACACTTTCTGTTTCCCCGGAGACTTCGATGAAAGTCGGCATGAATGCTTCGGCAACCATCAGTATCGAGAAAAGGGACAATATTATAAAAATTCCTCTCGAGGCACTGCAGGAATCCGGTAAAGAACAATTCGTATATGTCGGCACGGCAATTTCAGGGACTTACCTCGGTGAAAAAAGAACGGTAACTACCGGAATTTCCGACGGTGAATTTGTTGAGATCACAAGCGGTCTTACTGCCGGGGAAAAAATCAACTACGTTTACACTTCAGGGACAACAACTTCTGCTGCTGCCACGCCTTTCGGCGGCGGAGCTTTGAGAAATATCCGTTCTTCGGCTGAAAAACAAACGCCGACGACAGCTCAGTAACAGGAGGTTTTTATATGATTCGAATGAAAAACGTATCAAAGATATATATGATGGGCGAAGAAGCGGTTCATGCCCTGGACAAAGCAACCCTGGAAATTCAGGACGGTGAGTTTGTCGCGATCGTAGGTCCGTCCGGCAGCGGCAAATCGACAATGATGAACATCATTGGATGCCTCGACATAGCCGATGAGGGAGAATACATTTTAGATGGACAGGCCATAGAAGACTACTCGGAAGAGGAACTTGCACGTATCAGAAACAAGAAGCTCGGATTTGTTTTTCAAAACTTTAATCTGCTTTCCAAGCTCAGTGCCCTGGAAAATGTCGAGCTGCCCCTTGTTTATCAGGGAGTACATGGCAGGGAAAGAAAACAACGGGCTGTCGCAGCACTTACAAAAATCGGTCTTGGAGACCGCCTGCACCATAAACCTACTGAACTTTCGGGAGGGCAGCAGCAGAGAGTTGCGATTGCCCGGGCCCTTGTTACCAATCCCTCGCTGATCTTAGCTGACGAACCGACAGGTAATCTCGACCAGACAACCGGAACGGAGATCATGGAGCTTTTTCATGAACTCAACAGCCAGGGAAATACAATCGTATTGATCACCCATGATGCCAGAATAGCAGCTCTTGCCGGAAGACGGATCAGGATGCTCGACGGGCATGTGATGGAGGAAGAGGTAAATACATGATTCTACAATCTTTTCGCATGGCGTTCAGTTCAATCCTTTCGAATAAAATGCGATCATTTCTTACGATGCTCGGTATTATTATCGGAGTGGTCGCTGTTGTTGTTCTTGTCTCCCTGGTAAACGGGGCTACCAATTCAGTTACCAGTCAGATTCAGGGCTTAGGCAGCGATTTGCTGACTGTAAACATCACAAGTAAAGGCAGCAAGACACTGACAACAGGTGAGGTAGAGAAACTATCTGATGATTATGACAGCATCGGTGCGACAGCTCCAAGCATGACCCAGAATGCCACTGCCAAACATGGCACAAACACCTATAGTGCGACGATTCAGGGAACTACCGCCTCATATGAAAAAATCGGCGGACTTAGCTTGCTTTATGGCCGTTTTCTCAAAACTCCCGATCTCATGGACAGTACAGCCGTTGCTGTCGTCGGCGTTGATGTTGCTGATGAACTCTTTGGAACCCGTCAGATCGTAGGACAATCAATTTCTGTTAATGGCCGCAGTTTTCTGGTAATTGGAGTTCTTAACGAAAGTACGTCCGCCTTTGGCGGATCCGATGGCAAGATGATCATTTCCTATACACTTGCGCAGCGCATTTTTAAGCAGAGCGATGTGACAACATTCTATGTGACAGCAAAGGACAGTAACTCTGTTGATGCGGCGCAGACCGATCTGACTACTGCGATGATGCGCAAATTTAATCAGGATGCCGATGCCTTCTCCATCACAAATCAGGCAGCCATTCTGAGCACGATGGATTCCGTTATAAGTACCATGACGCTCCTGTTAGGCGGCATTGCCGGTATTTCCTTACTTGTCGGCGGAATCGGCATCATGAACATCATGCTGGTTTCTGTTGCAGAACGCACAAGGGAGATCGGAATCAGAAAAGCGATCGGAGCCGGACGCAAAAGAATTCTTTCCCAGTTCCTGATCGAATCACTGGTAATCAGCGTGTTGGGCGGATTCATCGGAATTCTGGTTTCATGGGGAATTCTGGCAATTGTATCTGTAATCGCATCAATGAGCTTTGCCATGACTGGAAGTGTGATCGCCCTGGCAGTAGGGTTCTGCATGTTTGTCGGTGTTGTATTTGGTCTGTATCCGGCAAGCAAAGCATCAAAACTCCAACCCATTCAGGCTCTGCGTATGGATTGACGGACAGAAGTACCCGGAATCAGCCATGTGCGGAATGCATGAATTTACTATATAGATTATCCTTCTCTCAACAAAAGGAAAGGCTCCGGAATGATTCCGGGGCCTTTTCCTTTTTGATTTATAAACAGTGAAAAATCATAATTGAAATTCAATCAGTTTCCGATTATTTCAGTACCGGATAAATCGCCCTGTACTTTATCAGAGCCTCTTTCCAGATTTCACGGTCCTTCGGGTCATAATGCTTCAGTTCAAAAGAGGCCGCTATGACTTGACGGGCTTCGGCCAGGGAATGGATTACTCCCTGTGCCATGAGCTGCACAGCCATATTGCCAAGTGCTGTAGCTTCGATCGGGCCGGCAATAACATGGCTTCCGGTCGCGTTGGCTGTGAACTGGGACAAAAGTCCGTCCTTGGTCCCACCGCCTACTACATGCAGGTTGGGATATTCATGGCCGGTGACTTCTTCAATCTGCCGCATGCTTACACAGTACTTCAGTGCAAGACTCTCATAGATGCAGCGGACGACTTCTCCCCGGCTGTCAGGCACATGCTGTCCGGTTATCCGGCAGAGCTCGCGGATGCGTGCAGGCATATCACCGGGTGATGCCAGACAGTCATTGTCAGGATCGATCAGCGACTGGAATGGATCGCAGGCCAGGGCTTCCCGTTCGAGGTCGGCAAAACTGACTTCGGCACCTTCACGGATCCACTGTCTCCTGGATTCCTGAATAAGCCACAGACCCATAATGTTTTTAAGGAAACGTGTTGTCCCGCCGTATCCGCTTTCATTGGTGAAATTGTATTCATAGGATTTTTGATTGATCAGCGGTACGGTACTCTCGATACCCATAAGCGACCACGTTCCGCTGCTGATATAGACGAAATCCTCCGTGCCGGCCGGAACCGAAACCACTGCGGAAGCCGTATCATGGGAGGCAACGGCAACAACCGGGATCGGTTTCACGCCCAGCTCACTGCAGATGGCATCGGACAGGGGGAGCCCCAGGGTGCCGGGTGATACGACCGGGCACAGTATACCGGTCGGAAGGCCCAGGCGGCGGAGGATATCAAGGTCCCAGTCGCCGGTCTTGGCGTTGAGCATCTGCCCGGTCGAAGCGATTGTACGCTCGGACTGCTGGAGACCTGTCAGCAGATATATGAAAAGGTCGGGGGTCTGCAGCATTTTGGCAGCTCTTTCGAGAAGTTCGGGACGGCGGGTTTTTAGTGCGAATAATTGGAAAAGCGTGTTGAAATAGATCATCTGTATGCCGGTATGCTCATAAAGCTCCGCCTTGGGAACGATCTCAAATACTTTGTCCATGATGCCCTGTGTACGTGCATCACGGTAGTGGACCGGATTCTCAAGCAGATAACCACGTTCATCAATCAGTCCGAAATCAACGCCCCAGGTGTCAATACCCAGGCTGTCAATCGGTCCTTTGGATTTTGCCTTGATCAGGCCCTGCTTGATTTCGTAAAAAAGTCGAAGGATATCCCAGAACAATGTGTCGCCGACCTGGACCGGATCATTGGAAAAACGGTGAATCTCCTCGAGTTCGATCCGTTTGCCATCATACCGGCCAAGCATGGCACGCCCGCTGGATGCTCCAAAATCAAATGCCAGCAACTGCTTTATATCGGACATATTGTTACCTCCCAATATTTCAATCTGACTTAAGAACGACTCTATTTGTATATTTTGCATGATCTCCCGGTAAAGGGCAAGACGGTCGGGGGGAAATGAACGGACCGGTAAATAAGTTTTCAAATGCAACCGGTCAATTAACATCAAAAGCAGTGAAAACTTCCGGGAATTTTAAAAATGATGCAGAAATTACTGTGTTTTTTCCATCGTAATGAAGTACCGGTCTTTGCGGGACCTGCCGTCGATGCTGACCAGGCTAAGCCGTCCGTATCCCCGGAGACTGATCAGGTCGCCGGGTTTCAGTACATGGTCAGGACGCTGTTCCTGTACAAAGTTCAGGCTGACCTGGCCTCCTCTGATGAGGTCGGCGATCTCAGAGCGAGGGAGATTAAATCCTTCCGCCGCAACATTATCCAGGCGCAGGGAAGAGACATTTCCATTTACAGTAAGGAGCACGGAGGCCGGGATAACCAGGTCGGACAGTTTCCCGCTTGTAACGGTCACACGCGTTGACCCGATACGTTCCAACTGAAGCGTCAGAAGGCCCGAAATACCGGGCAGAACCAGGATGTTTGCCGACCTTTCAGATACCAGAATATCTCCGATCTGGTCCCGCCGCATTCCGAGCGAGAGAATCGCTCCGAGATAATCGCGGTGATCCAGACCATCCCGGGCTGCTGCCAGATGAAGTACATGCAGGTATTCGTCCCAATTCGGCTGCGATCCGGCCAGGTAATCGGGCTGAAACAGCAGGATCTGACGTTCTGCTGATTCATATCCGCCGCTGATTTGGAAGGAAGCGCCGCTTCGTTCGGCTGCAGCACGGACTATGGTCAGTTCGGGCGGTGTGAGAAATCCTGTTTGGGTTACCCTGTGCCGGCGGTCACACTGGTCGGCGAGGTCTCTGGTCCTGGACCGCAGCAGATTCTCATCCATAGTCGTATGCATCTGAAATCCTCCTGGATTGTAAGCGGAAAATGTATTGATGAAATTTACAGGCCGTACACGAATCTTTGATTCCGGTCTGCTTTATTATGATAACAGGGAAGCCTGTCAAGTCAAACGATAACCCATTGTCAAGCCGGCATTTCCATGATAATATGAAAATGCTTTGATAGTCAAAATATTGATAAGAAAAACCATTTAACAGGAGGGCAGGTTATGCAGACTGTAGTTGGCAAAAAATATTATGAACAGCCCCGTTTTGATACAACGCGTGATTTAATCAGGGACTGTGCCAAAAGATATGCAGAGTTGGCTGTCTACCGTTACCATGATGTACCGGGCGGTCAGGAGATCATCCGGACATATAAGGAATATGCAGCGGCCATTGACGATTTCGGTACCGGTCTTCACCGTCTGGGACTTGCAGGCCGTCATATCGTTATCATAGGCGCTAACTGCTACGAGTGGGCGGTCGCCCACAATGCCGTAGTCAACGGGACCGGTGTATCGGTTCCCCTGGATAAGCAGCTGCCCGAAGCCGAAGTGATCAGCCTGTCTTCAAGGGGTGATGCAGAGGCGTTTATCTATAACGGACCGCATCACGAAATCGCACAGGCTGTTGCCGCAGGGAACAAAAAAATACGTTATTTCATCTGTATGAAGCCCGGAATGATAACCCCGGAACTTTGTCAGTCTGACCCGAGATTTGTAGAATTTTCGGAAATCCTGGCAATGGGCCGGGAGAAGCTTGCCGGAGGGGATACAAGTTTTGTAGATGCACCGATTGATCCTGATGCCATGTGCTCGCTCCTTTTCACATCAGGCACGACTGCCATGTCTAAGGGCGTCATGCTGTGCCACCGCAACGTCACGCACAATGTCTTCGTTGTAACCAGTACGATATACATCGCACCGGAGCAGAGGGCCCTTTCGGTCCTTCCGCTGCACCATACTTTTGAAAATACCGTTGGGATGTATATGATGCAGGCTTATGGCTGCTGCATTTGTTTTACCGACGGGCTCCGATACCTTTCCCAGAACTTAAAGGAATGGAAGATCAATATCATCCTTGCCGTTCCGCTTCTCTTTGAGAACATTTACCATCAGATGCAAAAGACACTTGTGAAGTCAGGAAAACTGAAATTAGTAAATACAATGAGGCATGTTTCCAATGTGCTCCGTAAAGTCGGGATTGACATCCGCGGCAAGCTGTTCCATCAGATTATTGAAGCCGTCGGAGGCGGATTAAACCTGTGTGTCTGCGGAGCTGCAGCGATTGATCTTGAAATTGCACGGTTTTTCAATGAAATCGGCATTGAATTTCTCTGCGGATACGGCCTTACCGAGACATCGCCCGTTATAGCCGCCTGCAACCAGGTTGTTAATGTATACGGGAGTGTCGGCAATCCCCTGGCAACCGTTGAAGTTGCCATTGATACGGAAAGTGACGAGTCGGGGGCCATTGGTGAAATTTTGACCCGAAGCGACAGCGTCATGCTCGGCTATTATCAGAATCCTGATGCCACAGCCGAAGTCATGACAGCAGACGGCTGGTTTCGTACAGGTGACATTGGATACCTAGACAGGAAAAAATGTATTCATATCACCGGACGCATCAAGTCAATGATTGTCCTGACCAACGGTAAAAAAGCTTTTCCGGAAGAAATTGAATTTCTGATCAACCGGATTGAGGGAGTAAAGGAATCCCTTGTCTGGGGGGACACATCGTCAAGGGAGAGCGTAGACATCTGTGCCAAAATTGTTGTGTTACGGGATGATTTGCCGGATGCCATGAAAGATGATGAGAAATTGCAGTCTGCATATTTTGCCGAACAGCTTAAGCTGGTCAGCCAGCAGATGCCCAAGTATAAGATGATTAAATATTTCCTGATGACGCATGAAGACCTGATTAAGACAACGACGCTGAAAGTGCGCCGCCCGATTGAAAACAAGAAGACCGCGGATCGTCTGGCTGAGATGGATTTAACCATGAAAACAGCTTCCGGGAAAAATATAGACGGGTGACATTCGGCTTAACGGAATATTGAAGTTATATTGATCAGTGATTTTACGACCCTGTGAATTTTATCGAAAAATATGAATTTCTTCGTAAGAGATAAACTGTTATGATATTATCAAATTGATTAAAGAGACGGCCCATCTGATGCAAAACAACTGCCGTGAGGGGGATGTACTCGGGAGACTTGGCGGGGATGAGTTCGGCCTCCTGATGCCGCGGACGGATAACAGTACCGCCGATAAAATCCTGAAAAATTTAAAAAGCAAATTTGATAAATATAATGATGACACGCCGGTTGACATGATTCGTTTTAATATTTCTTTTGGCTGCGCCACAAAAGATTTGCCGGATATTAGTATGAATTCCGCATTGATGCTTGCCGAAGATTATATGAACAAGAGAAAGCTCCTTGAGCGGAAAAGTATGCACAGTGCGATTGTTGCATCTATAAAGACGACCATGTTTGCCAAGAGCCAGGAGACGGAAGAACACGAGGAGAGGCTGGCCAATCTGGCAATAACGATTGGGAAGAAATGAAAACACACTCGGAGATTGGATACCGTATCGCGATGGCCTCTCCGGAATTGATGCCGATTGCAGTCGGCCCCGGACGAAATCAGGCGAAACGCCGGATCACAATTCGACCCGGACATTGCTAATACTTTTCTGCATCTTATGAGTGAATAAAAAAGGATAGGCAGATTTGTATAAACGGATGGCGCAGCGATTCTGAAATAACGATTGCGGCGGTCAGAATTTACCCGGGAAGATTTCATAATCCAAAAATTCTTTGATTTTTCAATTCAATATATAGATATGGGTTTTTTCTGTGTATAATCTTAAAGTGAATGATGCACATATTTTCCTGCGCTTTGCATATGACCGGATGTGTCCATTCATGGACAAAATTTGTATACGGGGTATTTACATGAAAGAATTAGCTAATCACAAAAGAATCAAAGTGACGGTCAACGGACGTGAACTCGAAGTCTATGATAATCTGACAATCCTACAGGCTCTTTTACAGGAAGATGTCCATATTCCCCATCTTTGTTATGATATCCGGCTGGATAGATCAAACGGCAACTGCGGTCTTTGCGTTGTTGAGCTCGGAGTCAATGGTGAAAGGGATGTAAAAGCCTGTCAGACCCCCATTAAAGAGGGCATGACGATTTGTACGAACAGTCCTAAACTGGAAAGCTACCGGAAAGTGCGCCTCGAACAGCTCCTTTCCGATCATAATGCAGACTGTGTGGCCCCGTGCGTCCAGACGTGCCCGGCCAATATCGATATTCAGGCTTATTTGAGTGCAGTCAGAAACGGTAACTTTGAAATAGCCCTGCGTATCATTAAGGACAGCAATCCTTTCCCGGTTGTCTGCGGTCGCGTATGCCCGCACCCCTGCGAGGCTCAATGCCGCCGTAATCTGGTCGACACGCCTGTAGCCATCAACTATGTCAAACGTTTTGCAGCAGACTGGGATATGTCCCGTGAACAGCCGTGGATCCCGACAAAGAATGCGGCAACCAACAAGAAGATAGCCATTGTCGGAGCCGGCCCGTCCGGACTCAGTGCGGCATATTACAGTGCAATAAGCGGACATGACGTAACCGTTTTTGAACGTCAGCCGGCAGCCGGCGGAATGATGCGTTACGGCATTCCTGAGTACCGCCTGCCCAAAAAGACAATGGACAATGAAATTGATATTATGAAGAAGCTGGGTGTGAAGATCATGACCGGTAAGGCAATCGGCACGCATATCAGCCTGGAGGATCTTCATAAGGACTTCGATGCCGTATATCTTGCAATCGGATCCTGGCGTGCCACACCGATGCAGATCGAAGGGGAGAATCTTCCCGGGGTCTGGCTTGGCATTCAATATCTCGAACATGAAATCAAAGGTGAAAATACGGATACCGGTGAGAATATAGTTGTAATTGGCGGCGGAAACACGGCCATTGACTGCGCCCGCACCGCCCTTCGAAAGGGTGCGAAATCTGTCAAGCTTATTTACCGCCGTACCCAGGCTGAAATGCCGGCCGAACCATATGAAGTGGAGGAAGCGCTGCATGAAGGCGTCGAGATGGTTTTCCTGATGGCTCCCACGAAGATTGTTTCCGAAGGCTGCCAGAAGAAGCTCCATTGTATTCAGATGACTCTTGGACAGCCGGACCGTTCGGGCCGCCGCCGTCCCGTACCGATTGAAGGCAGTGATGTAGAGATTATTGCAGATACTATCATTGGTGCCATTGGCCAGAGTACAAACACCCAGTTCCTCTATAACGATCTTCCTGTAAAGCTCAACAAATGGGGCGATATCGAGATCAACGGAAAGACATCACAGACGTCCGAGCTGAATGTTTTTGCCGGAGGTGACTGTGTGACAGGACCTGCCACGGTAATTCAGGCCGTAGCGGCCGGCCGGCACGCTGCCGAAGCGATGGACAGCTTCCTTATGAAAGGATATGTCCATGAAGGGCATGTCGACTTCAGCTGCAGCCGGGGTTCCATGGAAGATCTTCCCAAGTGGGAATTCGAAGATTTCCCGAGGTTTAAACGCGCCCCCATGCCTGCCATATCAAAGGAAGCGCGGCATAATAATTTTGATGAAGTGGAACTCGGGCTTTCCGAGGAAGCTGCCAGGAATGAAGCGCGCCGGTGCCTTCGCTGCGGATGTGCCGAACGCTACACATGTGACCTTCGTAAAGAAGCAAGCGAACACGACATCGTATATGCTGATCCGGTTCACGAGCGTCCTTTCTATCCGATCGTCGATGATCACCCGTTCATTTTGCGCGATTCAAACAAGTGTATTTCATGCGGCCGCTGTATTGCTGCCTGTGCGGAAATTGAAGGACCGGACATACTTTCTTTCTATTTGAAACACGGCCGCCAGCTCGTCGGAACAAAGAGCGGCAAGCCTTTGAACGAGACGGACTGTGTCAGCTGCGGGCAGTGTGTCAATGCCTGTCCATGCGGCGCACTTGACTACCGCAGGGAAAGAAGCAAAGTATTCCGCGCTATTAATAATCCTAAAAAGACAGTCGTTGCCTTTGTGGCACCAGCTGTCCGTAGTGTTATTTCATCCCAGTTCGGTATTCCTTTCAATGAAGCGGCTGCCTATATGGCAGGCATGCTTAAGAAACTCGGATTTGACAAGGTTTTCGACTTTACTTTTGCAGCCGACCTGACCATTGTCGAAGAGACTACTGAATTCCTGACCCGTGTCAATAACAAAGGTGTCATGCCTCAGTTTACTTCCTGCTGTCCCGGCTGGGTCAACTTTGTTGAGAGGCGGTACCCTGAACTGATCCCGCATCTTTCTACCTGCAAATCACCGCAGATGATGATGGGAGCGACGGTTAAGAACCATTATGCTAAGCTGGCCGGCATCGAGAAGAAAGACCTGTATGTCGTATCTGTTGTTCCCTGCCTTGCCAAAAAATACGAAGCGGCACGTCCTGAATTTGCAGAGAACAAAATCCGTGACGTTGATGCGGTTCTTACGACAACAGAACTTCTCGAGATGATTAATCTTATGAGGGTTGAGAACATCGTACCGATGGAATTCGACGAGCCTTACAAGCAGGTCTCCGGCGCAGGTATCCTCTTCGGGGCATCCGGCGGCGTTGCGGAAGCAGCCCTTCGAATGGCAGTTGAGAAGCTTACCGGAAAAGTGATGACAGACCATCTGGATTTCGAGGAAATACGTGGTTTTGAGGGCTTGAAAGAAGCAACGATTGATGCAAATGATGTTAAGGTGCGTGTTGCCGTCATCAGCGGCCTGAACAATTCGGAAGCGATAATCAAGAAAATAATTGCCGGTGAAGACGTCGGATATGACCTGATCGAAGTCATGGCCTGCCCGGGCGGCTGTATCTGCGGTGCCGGACACCCTGTGCCGGAGAAGATTGATGCACTCGAGAAGCGCCAGCAGGTCCTTGTAAATATTGACAAGACCTCGGAGTACAGAAAATCACAGGACAATCCTGATATTCAGCGCTTGTATGAGGATTTCTACGGCGAAGCGAATTCACCTCTTGCCCATCACCTCCTGCACACGCAGTATACGGTGCGCGGCGGAGACGGTGTTTGCGGAAGCAGGCGCAATATGGCGGATTCTGCTTTTGTCTCGCGTGAATTTACGATCTGTACATGCGACTCCTGTACGGCAAAGGGTTCCAGGGAACTCTTTGCACAGATCACCGACAGGGTGAAACAGTCCAAGATGGATTCATTCGTAAAAGTTAAGACGATACGCCTGAAGGATAATCATGCGGGCGACGGCATCTACATTACCGTCGACGGAAAACCAATGGAGCAGAGTGCGCTTGATGTGACTTTCAAGAGGATAAGAAGAGAAAACAGATAATCAAGAACACAAGAAGGAATGTATATTTGAAAAGCCGTATGTTTACCATAAACATGCGGCTTTTCTGACAGTAGAAAAAATATCAAAAAATCGAATGAATCAAAATTATTCTTATATATGTCATATAAATATATTACTCAGAGAAATCTTACTTCTTTCATTATGAAATAGAAAGGAGTAAAATCAAAATACAAAATAACTATCCGTTGTGCGGTTTATTTCATATAAACATATCAGTGTGAACACCATTGTGCTGTTGAAAAACATGCTTATTGGAGGCACATATGAACATTCGCCCAAAGAAAGCAGCGGAACAGGATCACTATTCCTTCGAAGCAAGTGAAACCGCTGCGCCGTATGGTTCTGCCGGAAAAACCATGGATGTCAGGATGGATAAAGGGAAAGACTCAAAATCACCCCCGCGTTTCCCTGTTGTAGGGATTGGTGCTTCTGCAGGAGGATTGGCAGCTTTTGAAGCTTTCTTTCATGGCCTGCCGATGGACAGGAATCCGGAAATGGCTTTTGTTCTGATCCAGCATCTTGCTCCTGACCATAAGAGCATACTCTCTGAAATTATCAGTCGTCATACGAATATGAAGGTCTTTGAGGTCGAAGACGGCATGGTCGTCAAACCTAATTGCGCCTACATTATACCACCCAACAGGGATATGGCCTTTTTGAATGGTTCACTGCAGTTGTTTGAACCCGTTACACCTAGGGGACAGCATATGCCTATCGATTTTTTCTTCCGGTCGCTGGCAAATGACCAGCATGAGCGGGCCATTTGCATTATTCTGTCCGGTACCGGAAGCGACGGAACTCTTGGACTCAAGGCAATTAAAGGTGAAGGCGGTATGGCGATTGCACAGTGTCCTGATTCTGCGGAATATGACGGAATGCCGCAAAGTGCGATTGCGACAGGTCTTGTGGATTATGAGCTGCCGCCTGATGAAATGGGCAGGATGATTATTTCATATGTCTCCCATGCCTATCCCCACCTGCAGAAACCGGATTCAATGGTTTTTTCGAAAACAGAAAATGCCATGAAGAAAATATTCATACTTCTGCGCAATCAAACCGGGCACGATTTTTCCAAATACAAGCCCAGTACAATAAACAGGCGCATTGAGAGAAGACTCGCTGTCCAGCAAATCGAATCAATAGAAGAGTATGTCAGGTTTCTGCAGCAGACACCAACAGAAGCAGATGCGCTGTATCATGATCTGCTGATAGGAGTAACCAGTTTTTTTCGTGATAAAGCTGCTTTTGACAAGCTTGATAAAGATATAATTCCATTGCTTTTTGCCGACAAAACTTCAGCATCGCCCCTTCGGGTCTGGTGTGTCGGATGCTCCACAGGAGAAGAGGCCTATTCAATCGCAATTTTACTGCAGGAAGAACAGGAACGGCGTAAGAAGAGCTGTAACATACAATTATTTGCAACGGATATTGATAACTATGCCATTGCCATTGCGAGAACGGGAATATATCCTGCCGGTATCTCCGCCGATATTACCCCGGAGCGTTTATCCCGCTTCTTTACAGCAGAGCCTTCCGGGAATTCCTTCCGCATTAATAAGAACATAAGGGATATGCTTATATTTTCGGAGCAAAGTGTTATCAAAGATCCGCCATTTTCAAGAATTGATCTTATTTGCTGCCGTAACCTGCTCATTTATTTGAGCAGTGAGCTGCAGAAGAAGATTATTCCGCTGTTTCACTATGCGCTTAACCCCGAAGGCATACTTTTTTTAGGCAGTTCCGAAACCATTGGCAATTTTGAATCCCTGTTTTCTGCAATGGACCGGAAGCTTAAAATTTTCCGGTGCAAGGACGATCTTACCGGAAGAAAATGTGCTGCCCTGACAGAAATCATACCACCGCTTTCCGATAACAGCATGACCGCCCGGAGAACGGCAGATGTAACAGCTGCCGCTTCCACCAGACAACCCCTTCGCGAGATCGCGGAACAGGCAATTCTCAGGGAGAGTGAGCTTTCGGGTGTCCTGGTCAATGAAACGGGTGATATCTTATATCTTCAAGGGCGTACCGGATTGTTTCTGGAACCCGCACCCGGGGAAGCCGGAGCCATGAATATCCTGAAAATGGCCAGGGAAGGCCTGCAGAGGGAACTTACCCAAAGCCTGCATAAAGCTGTCCTGACAAAAGAGATTATTCGTCTGCAGGGTATCAGCATAAAGCCGGATGGGCAATTCATAAAGATCAATGTAACAGTCAGACCTGCCACATCAATATCATTCACAAATAGTACAAAACCGCTGTATATGATTATTTTCGAAAAAATCAATGAACAGGATGCTCACCAGGAAGAAATCCCGACCCAGACTCCCGATCCGGCATATGCAATCACCGAACATGTGGAAGATCTCAAAAAAGAACTCTGGATAAAGGAAGAATACCTGCAGTCGGCCAATGAGGAGCTTGAGACTTCCAATGAAGAACTGAAAGCCACCAATGAGGAAATGCAGTCAGTCAATGAAGAGCTGCAGTCCACCAATGAGGAATTGGAAACTTCCAAAGAAGAACTGCAGTCAATTAATGAAGAGCTTTCTACCGTTAATACCGAACTGCAGATCAGGGTGCATGATTTGTCCCAGATCAGCAATGATATGAACAACCTTCTTGCCGGGACGAATATTGCTACCGTTTTCCTCAATTACCAGATGAAGATCATGCGGTTTACCCCGGCCGCAACCAAAATTATTAACTTGATTCCTGCCGATGTGGGTCGGCCGGTTTCCCATATTGTTTCCAATCTGGTCGGCTATGATCAGCTTACTGCAGATGTGCAGATCGTTCTTGATACCTTAATCCCAAGGGAGGTGCAGGTCCGGACAAAAGAAGGAAGATGGTTCAATATGATCATTCAGCCTTACCGAACCGTCGAAAACGTCATTGAGGGGGCCGTTATTACTTTTGTTGATATAACGGAAGTAAAATTGGCAAGAGACCAACTGGACATTTCGGAAATCCGTTACCGTACACTTTTTGAAACCGCACAGGAAGGCATTCTGATTATGGATGCGGAATCAGGGAAGATCCAAAATGTTAATCCATATTTGACTCAACTTTTAGGCTACTCCATGGATCAGCTTCTTGAGAAAGTAATTTGGGAGATAGGTTTCTTTAAGGATATTATAGTAAATAAAGATGTTTTCAAAGATATGCAGAAGCAGAGCCTTCGTTATGAGAATTTATCACTCGAGACGGTCAAAGGGCAAAAGATAGATGTGGAATTTATCAGTAATGTGTTTTCAATCGATCGTCAAAAGTTTATACAGTGCAACATACGCGTAGTAAAGGGACACAAATAAGCTGTAAAGCTTAAATAGAAAGGAATATTACTTTCCGGGGAGCTCAGACTGCTTTTGCCCTGTGAAAGAAAAGTTGTCCGGCCCACTTTCAAGTCGAGGTTGTCAGTTATGGAGAACAAAAACAGACGAAAGGAAAACCCTCTGCCTTCACCTGTGCCTTCTTTTTCCGGGAAAAAACTGCGGAAAATTGCGGAAGGCAGGGCAACAGAAAAGAAGTCACTTCTGCCCAAAGATCTTTCGAAAATATCACCGGAAGAAATGCAGGTTATGATTCATGATCTGACGGTGCACCAAATTGAGCTTGAGATGCAAAATGAAGAAATGATGCGGCTTCAGGTTGAACTCAATGAATCACGGGCCCGATATTTTGATATATACGACATGGCACCCGTAGGATATTTGATTATTTCCGAACAGAGCATTGTTTTGGAGACAAACCTGACTGCGGCAAAACTCCTTGGAGTTGACAGGAGCGGCCTCGTCGACCACAGGTTTTCTCCGTTTATTTTGCAGGAAGATCAAAGCAGATACTACGAGCTTCGAAAAAATCTTTTTGATTCCCGGAAACCTCAGGAATGCGAACTTCGTATGCAAAAAAAGGATGGGTCGGTGTTTTGGGGGCATATTATGGCAGCCGCTGTTGAAGGCTGCGGGACGCGCACGGCCAGACTGGTGCTTTCTGATATTTCGCGGCGCAAAGCAGATGAGCAGGGGCTGGTTCAAAGCGAGGAAAAATACAGGCTGCTGATTACATCAATGGATCAGGGGCTGGCCCTTTTTAAGATTATTACGGATACCAGGGGCATGCCGGTTGATTTTGAATTTCTTGATATTAATGAAAGCTTTACAAGGCTATTTGGATATGCGAAAGAAAAAGCCCTGGGCAGGAAGGTTAAAGAAATTGTACCGCGGTTTTCGCAGCAGCTGATTGATTTTTTCGAAAAAACCGCACTGACCGGCGGACCGGATTCCATAGAGACCTACAAAGATCCCGGAGGAAAATTTTACTCCCTATATGCATACACCCCGCAGCAAAATGAATTTGCTGTACTTGTTACGGATATAAACGACCGTATGGTGAAGGAAAACAGAATCACGTATCTGAGTTATCATGACCAGCTTACGGGGCTGTACAACCGCAGATTCTACGAGGAGGAAATGCTGCGCCTTGACACAGCAAGAGACCTCCCTATGAGTATTGCCATGGGGGATGTAAACGGACTTAAGCTGATTAATGACTCGTTCGGCCATATGGCAGGTGATGAACTTTTGAAGAAGACGGCTGATATTATCAAAGCCGGATGCAGGGCGGATGACATTATAGCCAGACTTGGCGGTGACGAATTTGTTATCATCCTTCCCAAAACAGATTCCGATGAAACGGAAAAAGTCATTTCGCGCATCAGGGATTTGAGTCAAAAAGTAAATGTGAATGATATCGGTCTTTCGATCTCATTCGGATTCGGGACAAAGACGAAAAAAGAGCAGAACATTCTGGATGTCTTCAAATCAGCAGAGGATCATATGTACCACCAAAAACTTAAGGAAAGCTCAACATTGCGCACCAGAATAATTGATGTAATAGTGAATATACTTTATGAGAAAAACAACCGGGAGATGCAGCATTCCAAAAAGGTCAGCAAAATCTCTTCGGCCATTGCCTATGAGTTGAATCTTGATATGGAAGAGCAGAATAAGATCAAGTTGGCAGGACTCATGCACGATGTCGGAAAAATCGGTATAAGTGAGGAAGTTCTCAATAGTCCCGATAAACCAACAACGGAGGAATGGATGCAGATCAGAAAACATCCTGAAATCGGATACCGGATATTAAGTTCGTCGGAAGAATTTGCGGAGATTGCTGTTTTTGTCCTGGCTCATCATGAAAGGTGGGACGGAAAAGGGTATCCCAAGGGTCTCAAGGGAGAAGACATCCCGCTTGCAGCAAGGATAATTGCAGTTGCCGAGGCCTTTGACGCGATGACCGCATCTGAAACATATAAGGAAGTGATGGGAAAGAAAGCAGCCGAGGCAGAGATCCGGAAGGGTTCGGGCAAACAGTTTGACCCGGAAATTGCCGCTGTCCTACTGGATAAAATACTAAAGACGCTTTAATGCAAAGAGCTATATCTTAACCGATATAGCTCTTTTTGTAGTGTGCCACGCATGGCGATTAACTTGACGGTGAAAGTCCGTTATGGGGGTATGTAGTGACCAACCATTAGCGCAAGGCAAGGGTGTCCATCGCGAGGTGGAATCTGAAGGAAGCCGGCGGCAAAGTTCCGACCCGAGGAACACGAATCTTATCAGGCGCGAAGCATAGGGTGAG
>Ga0209123_1001706_pt1 | contig 20711 bp, 27 predicted proteins | sample BarGraIncu00431A_FD_184500 | JGI IMG/M metagenome (GOLD analysis project Ga0209123, IMG submission 184500) | Arctic peat soil microbial communities from Barrow, Alaska, USA - Barrow Graham LP Incubations 004-31A (SPAdes) (version 2) | ecosystem: Environmental > Terrestrial > Soil > Wetlands >... | reverse complement strand
TGAGCGCCAACAAAGAATTGACGTTCATTGCAAAGTCAAATGTGATACCGTGAGGAACCTTTTAGAGCGCCGTGCCCGAGGGAATGGTGGTGAAAACTAGGTGAGGGAATGCTGGTGAAAAATGACAGATCGCTTGACTGATTTGGTTTGCCTTGGAAAATGGCTTGAATGCAAGAGCTATTAACACTAAGCCAAACAAAGCTATCGGGATCGAACAAATCTCCCTCGAAAAAAGTGATTCGGCGATTATGGTGGCACCCATTACGCCGCAAATAGCACCCATTATTGTATAAACTCCACTACTAGCCTCACCGCTGAGCCGATTCGTGAAGTTTTTGTACGCATAGGAGTACAATTTGTTGTCCTGGACAATCCCCACAACGACCATGTCGTCGCCGTCATTGATCTCCAAGGGACCGGCAACTACCCTGATTATTTGATCGTTGATCCGAAATACGGCCACCTGAGTGGAAATTACCGCGCTGTCATTGCCGCTACCAGAAACTTTAGTTGTGTTGTTGATGTTAGATACAATGCCTCTGATTTTTTTCATAAATTCCTCTCAGTTATGACCTGTTTTTCTCTGACTCGGTTTAGTTTGTATCTTATCGGTTAATGCTTGCTCGGACTAAAGCTTCCGATAACTGGAAACATGGTGTCGATTGCAGCCCGGGAAAGGTGGATTTGGCCGGGCGTCGGGACAAATTTGCAGCAGATTAACCAACCGTCTTGGCTGATGGAAATGCTGTAACAAAGGAAAGAGCTTCGTACGAAGTGGGGTGTGTAAACGCAAAAAACCGGGGGGAAACCTTATGAACCTTGAACTTTCCAATCTGTAAACAACAAAAATCCCCGCCAGCGCAAGGCTAGAGGGGGTTTCTTTACAACTCTAAGTTAGGTACGCGTCAGAAAGGCACCTCGTCCAGCGGCGGTGCGCCGGCGCCGGGCGGCGGGGTTCCCTGCGATTTGGTGGAGGTGTCCTTGGGGGAAAGAAGCTGCATCTTCTCTCCGACGATCTCGGTCGTATAGCGGTCCTTGCCGTCCTTGTCCTTCAATCTTCTGGTAGAAAGTCGCCCTTCGATGTAGACCGATTTTCCCTTGGACAGGAATTCGCCTGCGAGTTCGGCCAATTTCGCCCAAAGGGTGATGTTGTGCCACTCGGTTTTCTCTTCCCATTCGCCGGTTTTGCTTTTGAATTTCTCGGTGGTGGCGAGGGAAAAGGATGCAACGGGGGTGCCGCCTGCGGTGTAACGAACCTCCGGATCCTTGCCCAGGTTGCTCAGCAGAATCACCTTGTTTACGGATGCCATAGCGCGTATCTCCCTATTTTGACAACGTTATTGAGTGGCAATGATTGCCTTCTGATAAGGGAAGTAAGGTAGAGCCGGAAGCTTCCAGAAAGATCTTTACCCTTGAAAGAAAAGCTCGGTACTGCCAGTCAAAAGCCTAATTGATCAGCTTGAGAAGCCTGATGTTGGCAGCCCCGAAGGCATCCGAAAACCCCTTCAAAAATCCGTCCTCTACCACCACTAGCGAAGCCCAAATCGCCGGTGTGGCCCCTCCCCCCACCTGGATCTCCCTTGCCATCTGGAGCATCGCGCCGTATGCGAGGCTGAACAGCGAGGCGAATTCGACGTCGGCTGCGGTGATCAGCACCCCCTCCCGGCCCCTCTTCCAGTCTGCAATGACCATCCTCGCGGCAGCGATAAACGCGTAGTCCAGGACGGCCCGGCTCTGGTTCTCCCACTCGTGGACCCGGCTATAAAATACAGCGTGGCCTGCCACTTTCAGGAATGGCCCCCCTCCCCGCCGGGACGAGAGTTTTCCGGTCTCCTGGGTCAGCCTCGACGCCATCTGCTCCTTGTCCAAGCCGAGCTTCAGCCTTACAGCTCCCAGGTTGAGCAGCGGTCCCAATTTCGGGCCATCGCTGGTTTTCCTGCGCGTGCCGCCCTCTCTTAATCCCCCTACGGTCCTACTTTTCGTGCTTATCTCTGCCATAATTCGTCTCCTTCCCTGCTTTTTTGGTGTTCCTGTGACGGTTATTGCTACTTTCGTGTGATCTTTCGAGGAGGTGGCAAAATGGTGACTTCATCCAGTCCAAGAGTGAAAGCAACCTTGATTCTGTCCGGATACTCGACTGAAAGCCCACACAGAAGCCGCTCATTCACGTCGATCTCAGCGAAGACACTGGCCACCAGGCCAATAGTTTCCATCAGCGAATCACCAAGCCCTCGCGGCCGCAGCGTGTACGATCTCGGCGGCAGGCTGAGGATTATCGCTTTCAGAACTTCCTCTCGATCCACCCCAAAGACCGACAGGTAGAGGTTGTCTTTTCCCGATCCTTTCGCCCTCTTGATCCTGCCGGCCAGCTTCTTGGATTCCATCTTGTCCTCCCCTGCCCTGCCCCTTTTTAGCTGAAGCGGATTTCAGCGTAGGCAGCGATCTGCACCAGGATGTCGGCGAGCTCGCCGTCGATGGCCCCGGCGTCGTTGATGGCGCTTGCGGCCATGATCTTCTCGCGGTAGGTGTCACCGATGTGGATAGTGCGGTCAGCAACGGCTTTGATGGCTTCCTCGATCTGCGGGATATCAACGATCCGACTGCGGTCCCCCGGATCCTCGTTGTCCCTGACTTGGCAGCTGATGTAATCGTCCCCGTCCCGGATGATGTGGCTGACGGCAGCCCAATAGCTTATGCCCCCCTCCAAGGCAGTGCAGAGGATGTCGCGCAAGAACTGTCTGCGGGCGATTGCGGTAAATATCTCCTTCTCGAAAATCTCTGTAATATCGGTGCTGACCCACTGGTTTGCCTTGGCCCATAAGCCCCAAACCCATGCGCCATCCGAGTCGAATCCGGCCCGACCGATCAGCTGGTACGTGCGCCCGGAGAGCGTGACAGCCTGCCCGGTGAATGGGTCAAACGACTGGATAGCGGTGCTTGCCCTCCCCTCTCGATCGTCTTGGTTGTGCCCCACCAGGTGGCGGGCGCCGTCGGTAGTTTGCCACACTGACCAGCTAACCAGGTGGATCACCGGCTGTTCCTCAACTGAGGGTGTTTTCCAGATACTCCCCTTAACTATCTCTTCGTATGCATTCGGCTTTTTCTTGTCCATGCTTCCTCCTGGTTAACTGTTAATCCCCTGCCCTACGCGGCTTTTTTGGTCTCGGCGGCGGTGGCGTTGGCGGCGATCAGCTCATCAAATAGCGGGATAGTGGCGACCTCTGCAGCCGGCAGATCCGTTGCTACACGGGCGCATTTGAGTGAGTGTTCACCTCGGGTAACGCGACATTTGCCGCGGGCATGTGTGTTGTAGAGGTCATAAAGGCCGCGCTCGGCGTGAACTTTGAATTTAGGCATAGAAACTCCTGTAAGAGGTGGTTTTGAGTGCGCTTTGAGAGTTACGGCCGTGTGTTGACCTGAAAGACGGATTTGTTGGGGCCGTCGGCGCAGGTGAATACCGAGACGCTTTCGCTGCCGGCCATGAGTTCTGCCATCAAGGCCTTTGCCTCGGGCACGGTGGCGGCCGAAACGACGCTTTTGGTTTTGCTCTGGCTTTGAATTTTGCCGGAGCCAGCGGTGGTTTTGGACTGGCTGAAGGTGGTGACGTCGCAATTAACCTGCGCGGGCTGGCCGGCGAAAGCTGCGGCTGCAGTGAGAGTGAAAATGGCGAGGGTCAGGATGATGGTTTTGCGCATGGTGGTAGCTCCTGGTGTTCGATTTGGCGGATGCCCGTCGTAAAGAGAGAGTAATGGTGAGAACGAAAGTTCCAGGTGCGTGAGCAAAAATCGCGGATTAGTCAAAGAAAAGGCCTCAATCCTGGGAGGAAAGAGGCCTTTGAGGGGGTGATAAGGTGGTTTGGTGGCTACCTGCAGCCTTCGCGGCCAACCTGGTCGCTGCCGAGGAGAGCTTCGCATTCTTCAGCTGTGGCGTTGCCTTCAGGCTTGTCAGGTGCGGGGGCGGCGGGGGTTGCGGGCGTGGATCCGGCTTCGGCGGGAGCGTCGACGAAAGTGACCAGGGCGGCTACGACGGCGCCGGCTACGATCAGCATAAGGCCGCTGCCGGGGGCGATGTGGGCGGGAGCTGCACCCTCTCCTCCCATTCCGGAAAACATCTGCACGAGGCCCTGGCCGCCGATAAATGCGTAAATTGCGACGAGGACGTTGAGAGCGCCGAGTCCGACGATCCAACCCTTGATGCCCTCTGCGGGGGTGGTCTGGCGAAGAATGGCCAGGATAAGCAGGGCGGGGACCGTTGCGTAGAGGGCAAGGCATAGGCCGCCGAGGTGGTGCAGGTTGACGTAGACGATGCCTCCGGTGATGATCGGGAGAAAGAGACCGAGGCAAGCTGCGGCGGCGGCGATGGTGGCGATGATCTTGTTGTTCATGGTGGAGCTCCTTTGATGCGGGAAATTGGTCAGCTGCAGTAGGGAGCGTTGGTTGGGCGATTCCTTCACAGAATAATTGAGGGCCTAGATTCACTCAGGCTTTTCTTTCGAGGGATTTAAAATCTTTCAAAATGTAAGACAGGACTAATCAATAAGCTGATAGTTGTAGTCTGCTAATAAGGCCCGCAGCCAAACTAAAATCCCTGAAGCACATAACGAACCACAAACGTAAAAACAGCCGAAATAATCTAAATAAATAAAACGGCAACTAATACGAAATAGTTGCTATTTTAAAAAACATGGGATTCTATCAAAAACAGGCACTTACGGAGTTTTGACGTTTTGGGCTGGAAAATCCAGATTGCAAATATCAACTATTAGTCATATAATGCCTAAAACATGATATTACTGGAGGTGGTGATGAATAACCCAAATCATCCGGCAAAGAACTCGATCATTTCAGTGCAGCCGATAAGAAATCTAAAGGACATCAACACGATCAAGAAAATGTTGATCAAACCCCGAGATTTTGCCCTATTCGTGGTCGGGATTAACACGGCATTTCGAGCAAGCGATCTTTTGAAAATTACGGTCGGACAGATCCGGCATCTTGAACCTGGTGAAACCCTTCCAGTGAGAGAAAAGAAAACGGGGAAAGAGCGGCGGGTGACTTTGAATAAAGCGGCCCATGATGCCATAAGAAAATTGTTGGATACGATGCCTGACGCTACCGACGATCAGTATTTATTCCAGTCGCAAAAAGGGGGCGGGAACCTCGCCGTCTCGACATTCAACCACATGGTTAAAGATTGGTGCGCCAGAATTAACCTGCAAGGCAACTACGGTAGTCACAGCCTTCGGAAATCGTTTGGTTTTCAGCATCGCGTCACATTCGGAACTGATCTACCTACTCTGATGCAGGTTTATGGCCATTCTACTCAACAACAGACCCTTCATTACCTCTGCATTCAGGCAGAAGAAGTCAAGGATGCCTTTATGCGGGATCTGTAACAAGAAAGGCCGAGGAGCTATTCCCCCGGCCTTTTCCTTTATCCTCCTACCCAGCCACCACCTCAACCAAAAACCCTCACCTCATCCCCTCCACAACCCTCTTAATCCTCGCCATCGTCCGACTAGCCCTCTCTTTTTCCACTCTCTCCCTCAGTGCACCCCGATTGACCGGGACATGCTTGTAGAGATACCGCTGGATCACATCCTGGATCTGAGCGAAGTCGAAGGGCTTCACCAGGTATGCATCGGCGCCTGTCAGACCGAGAGATTGCACGAAAGATGACATGTTGTCCGAGGCCGAAACCATCACGATTGGCACCGGGTTCACCACCTGTAGCCGCTCCTCGTGCGACCTAATGCATCTTACAGCTTTATCCCCTGACACCAGGCCCGGCATGGAAATATCCATGCACACCAGGTCATACGGCCAACCATCAGCCAGCGCCTCGGCCACCATCCCCACAGCCTGCTCACCGGTCTCAGCAACGTCGACATGCCCGTGATCCGACAGGATCGCCGACATCACCTGCCTCGCCGTCGCCTGGTCATCCACTACAAGCACTCTCTTTACCATCTTTCCAGTATCCATAATTTCTATCCTTTCAGTTAGTTAGCCTGCACCGGTTTCACTTTGACCAGATTTTCCCCGCCGTCCCAAAAGTAGGTTGGTGGCTGCGGCTCCCCTCGATCTCGCGGCATCGATCCCGCCTCGATCATCAGGGCAACCCAGTAGCCGGGGTCTTCCGACAGATGGATTTCCCCCGCTGGTTCAACATTCAACTCGTAAATGACACTCATGACTATCCACCTTACGCGGCCTTCTTCACCGCGGCCTTTTTCGATTTTGACGCCGATCCTGCCGCCGTCCCGGATTTGGTCGATTTGGCTCCAGAAACCGGCTTCGCAGGATGCCCTGTGGAGGGACTTTTTCCGGCGGGGCTACCTGTGCCCTTACCCAAAATCCCATTGATGAAGGCCGAGTTGTCCAAAGAGCTCGTCAAGTGCGTTTTCGGGAGTGCGAGTCCTTTTTTAGTGCAAAGTGAGGCGACCAGGGCTACCTGCTTTTCGGAGGGGGCGTGATCGGTGGCTGCTCCACCTGCCGGGCCGGCTTCACCCTTGTTCGCGTCGATCCAGACCGATAACGCATTGTGCGATGTCAGGCAGTCGGGGGGTAGGGGGATCCCGAATTTCTTGCTGATCGAGTTCCCGTAGTTCAGCGATTTCGGAGAAGGCTCCCGATCTGCACCGCCGGCGCCGGATCTGGTCGGAGGAGCGGCGAAAGCCATTTTGGCATGCAGGCCTTTAGCGAACAGCTCCCAGGTTCCAGTCTGGCTTTCCACTTTATCCAGGTACTCCTCCATCGTTTTCGTCAGGGTCAGGTCCACGACCCAGCCGTGCTCGGCCGCCAGGTAATCAAAGAGGAGTTCTCCCAGGGGCGAAGCGTGAACTTTGTCTTTCAGGATCTGGATGTATGTGCGGCTCTTGATCGTGCCCATGATGGAGGCGTACGTTGAGGGGCGGCCGATGCCGTGCTTTTCCAAGGCCTTGACCAGCGTGCCCTCGTTGTACCTGCCCGGGGGTTTCGTCTGCTTGGATTCATTCTTCTGATCCACCTTGTCGACCGCTTCCCCGTCGGTCAGCTTGGGCAGCTTCTGGTCATCGTCACCAGTGTCATCCTCGTCTTTATTCTCACTGTAAACCACGAGGAATCCGTCGAATTTCAGCACCCGGCCTGTAGATTTGAACGGCTCTCCGGCGCACTCAATGGCCACGGTCGTAGCGTCGAATACTGCTGATGCCATCTGGGAGGCCACGGTTCGCTTGTAGATCAACTCGTAGAGCTTGTAGTGGTCCGGCCCGAGGCCTTCCGTAGCCATTATCTGCGAGATCTCGCCGTGGCTGTGCATGTGCGTAGGGCGGATCGCCTCATGAGCGTCGGCCTGGCTATGTGCCGACACGTACGAATTTGGGGTCGCGGGCAGGTACGCGGGGCCGATGTTCGCGCCGACATGTACCCTGATTTCCTCAATAAATTCGTCTGCGATTCTGGTTGTGTCGGTGCGGTGGTAGGAGATCAGGCCGTGCTCGAAGAGCTCCTGGGCAATGGCCATAGTGCGCTCCGGAGCAATTTTCAGCTGGATGTTCGCAGTCACCTGAAGCTCTACGGTTGAGAAGGGGGGTTTGGGATTCTGGCGGGTTTCCTTGGTCTCCACTTTCGTGATCTGCGCCGTCTTGGCCGAGCTTACCGCGGCGAAGGCGGTCTTGGCGGCCGTCTCATCGCTGAAGCTGCCGTTCTTGTGAAAGGCCTTGAAGCCGATGCCGGATTTATCGAGCATGATGGTCACGACCCAAAATTTGGCCGGTACGAAGTTCCTAATTTCCCTCTCTTTTTCCACTGCCAACCAGACCGCAGGAGCCTGGACGCGGCCGACAGAGATCTTGCCGCCGTCTGTCAATTTGGCCTTCAGCGCGGCCTTTGCGATGGGGCTGAGAATGTAGCCGATGAGGCGATCCCCGACGCGCCTTCCCAGGAAAGCGTTGTAAGTACCGGGGTTGGTTTGGGCGAAGGGTCAAGGGGTTCACTTAACGTGTTGAATCCCCAGCAGCACATGGCAAAATCCCCTTTTTCATCACTGAGTTAGGGGATTTTGTTGCCTCGGGATTTTTTTCATGTTGACCGATGAAAATCAATATCAGCGGACTTGCCTGATATATAAAAGAAAATGCCGCCTCCGGATGTGACGGAAGCGGCATTTTCAACACGTTAAGTGAACCCCTTGGCGAAGGGTATGGCCTTTTTGAAGGCGTCATCCATCCCCTTTTTGGTAATCTCATGGATTTTGAGGCGGAAAATGTTCTTAGCGATCCCTTTGACCTCGTTGTAGACCATCGTCCCAATGGCGTCACCCTCGCGGTCTGGGGTCTGTTGCGATGTAGACGTCTTCGCCCTTAGCGAGCTTCTTGAGCTGGCCGGAGACGCGGGTGCCCTTGTCGGAGCCGTCCCTGTTCTTGGTATAGATGAAGGTGGGGGCGTAGGTGGTGAGGTCAACCCCCATTGAATCCTCGGGCAGGTCCATGAAATGCCCTACGGTTGCCATTATTTCGGCCTTCACGAACGATTTCATCTTCTTTATTTTGGCTGGGCTCTCGATGACTATCAGCATAATATTTGCTCCTGGTGGATCTATTTAGATTGCGCGAATCACGATAAAGGCTATGGCAAGCAGCGCGCCGGCTGAGATTGAAGCGGCGAATGCGCGGGTTGGAAAGTGGCTATTTTTATGAAACATTTCAAAATCCCCTTGAAAGATGAATCCGTTTAGAATCCCGGAGCAGGCACGAAATCAAGCTCACGAATTATCGGGTAGGGGTCTACCACCAGGGGCGAGATCCAGTTGAGGAGAACATCATCGCCGCAGGCCTCAGGCTCCCGGAACCGCAAGGGGTAAGAATCATCATGTTCTTCAAGGGGTATTTGACGGAGTTCTTTGTGAATTCGATCGCCCTCCAAAAAGCATCCCGGCGCCACGCACACCAGGAATTCCCCCTCCTGCAGCACCACGCTGTTGCAACTTGTGCAAACCACCTGTGAAACCGCCCCTTTATCCAAAACTCCCATATATTGCGCTCCTGAAAAATTAGTCATGTCCTGCTGATATAAGGAGTCAGCTACCGCATAATTCTTCCATCCCCGCACGCAAAAAGGCCCCAATCCGCAACAATCACGCACCAGGGCCTTTTCCTGCTCAAAACCGCCTAATTACCTTCTCAAAACCAACCTGGCTTTGTGTATTCAACACCGGTGATAATCCTGGTATTTGCCCTAATTACCACTTCCCCAAATCCTGCTAATTTCTTGTCGCGGGGCGTCATGTGAACCTCCCAGCCAACCGGACCAGTGTTAAGTGCCACTTGTCTGAAAATCATCCACCCGAATGTCGGCGCACTCCGGGTCAGATCCACCGCTATATGGGGTAGTGACCACCAAGCGGCAAAAAGTGCCATATGCGCATTTCACTATGTGATACGTTTGGAGTCAGGGGTTAAGGAACAATGGAACGTAAAACCCGGTTAAGGGGTCTGACCACGCTGCAGGAGTCGCGACACGGTAGATGGATGGACGTTAAATAGCCTGGCAGCGTCCGCTGCGGTCTTCTGCCCAGAATTAACCAGGTTCACGATCTCCTGCTGTTGGTGTTTTTTGAGTTTCGGGCGGCGGCCACCGACACGACCTTGTTTGCGTGCCGCATCCAGACCAATGTGCGTGCGTTCTCGCAGCATCGCACGCTCGAACTCCGCAAAGGTTCCAACAATTTGCATCATCATGCGGCCAACCGGCGAGGTGGTATCGATAACTTCGGTAAGACTACGGAAACCAGCCCCAGCTTGGGCTATCTTCTCCATTAGGGTCAACACGTCTTTTAGAGACCGTGACAGACGGTCGAGTTTCCAGACCACTAACACATCACCCTTACGCAGTTGCCCCAACAGCCGATGCAATTCCGGCCTGTCCCACCGACCACCCGAAGCCTTCTCCTGAAAGATCAGTTCGCACCCGGCAGTTTTTAGTGCGGCAATTTGTGCTGCTGTATCCTGGTCCTGGGTCGAAACACGAGCATAGCCGATAAACATTGCCAACCTCCCGTTGCATAAACCTATTGCTAATGCACGTCATTTTGCAATATATTTATGCAACACGCAACGCCTTATTTGACGGTGGCCCAACAATCGTTGCGCAAACGACCGTTTGCGCAACGATCTCAATAGGGATTCTATGCCCGTCAACCCGAACAACGCGCCAATTTCGGCGTATTTCAGCTTATATCCGGCGGTTACCCCGTTAACAATACACATTCTTACTGCTGTGGCCGAACATGAGGCCGTTATGGTCTCCCCAAGACTAAGGCGGGCCAGAAGGCCGCAAAGGGCAGAGGGGTCGTGCTGGGGGCAACAATAGACGCTACCTCAAAGAGCTACGGCTATGGCCAACAGGTCGAAGACTGCTGACAGGCACAACGCCCCAAGGGGGGCAATTTACCCAAAAAGATTTGAAAAAACACTTTAAGTACCATTGTTAATGTGATATCAAGAGATCGGATATAACAGATGGCTTGGCATATGTTAAAAAAAAGGAGGGCATTATGCAACTGTTTGATATTTCGATGAATAAGCTCGAAGAGCTCAAAGAAATTATGGCAACCTTAGATATTCAGGTATCTAGCACGGGCAGCGGTTCCGCCACATTTTCCCAAAGTTGCTGGTGCGATGGTTCTTGCACCGCGTCTTGTGCCGGTAGTTGCCTCGGCGGGAACTGACTTACCACTGTAGATGGCCGACTGTATACCCCGACAGACCGTCAGGTCTGTTCCTCTCTCTAGCCTTGTACTTGGGGTCTAGGGAGCAATGGGACGTAACGGGTCGAAATGTGCTGCTTACGAATTCACGCTCAGAACCTGTAATCGTCACGGTCATGTTTGTTTTTTAATGTACGTTTACCGAAGTGACGCATTGAAAGCAGGAGTGGCACTTGAACTCAAAATCGAATCCAAGACGTCAAATACTCACGCTGGTAATGACCGAGCACTGTAATCTGCATTGCATCTATTGCTATGAAAAGAATACTGGCAAACATGTACTTTCAGTGGAAATAGCGCAAGCTGCAATCACAGAAGCATTCCAAAACCCAAAATTTGACGAGTTAGAAATAGACTTCTTTGGTGGAGAGCCATTTGTAACATTTGAAAATATCGCTGAAATATGTGAATGGCTATGGTCTCGCGAATGGCCGAAGCCATATATTTGTTTTGCAACAACCAACGGAACTCTCGTGCACGGAGAAATCAAAGAGTGGGTTACAAAACATAAAGATCGATTTGTTATAGGATTAAGCTTAGACGGCACCCCAGAAATGCAAAACATCAATCGATGCAATACATATTACGACATAGACATTAATCTGTTCAAGGAGTTGTGGCCATTCCAACCGATTAAGATGACCGTTTCGAGGCAGACGGTTGCGAATATGGCAAACGGTATAATTCATATCCATGGATTGGGATTCATGATGACCTGCAACACTGCGTTCGGCATTGAATGGAAACCAGAAGATTATGTAGTATTTGCAAGAGAAATGAAAAATCTCGCTGATTTCTATTTATGGAATCCTGGAATTGAGCCATGTAATATCATAACAATGTCAATCCAACGTGCGGCTCAATATGCTGAACAAGTTGCACAAGCTGACACAATAATTGCAAATTATTGTGGTGCTGGCGAAAGCATGTTGTCAATCGACAGGCTAGGCAAAAAATATCCGTGCCAAACGTTTATGCCAATGACTGTAGGTAGGGATTATGATTTGGATGCTGCAGTCAAAACTCTTTCAAGTCGTGATAATTATTCTGACCAAAAGTGTAAACACTGTTGTCTCATGCCAGTATGTCAAACATGCTACGGTATTAATTATGTTAATACTGGGTCACCATTTATTAGAGATGAACACAATTGTACATTTTCTAAAATAAGAGCAAAAGCTTCAGCGTATTTTATGTCAGAGATGATCACGCATAGGGCTAAAAACTATATATATTTGAAGGATGCAAATGATTTAGATCTTAGTTATATGATTAGAGGGATAAACTTAATCAATGAATTTGTAAGTATCTAATGTTTCGCGCCACCACCTATTTGGTAGCTGCAGCTAAGATTAACGACCCAATCGAAAGATATGCTTGTAGAAAATCAGGTCTCAGTTCGCGTGTAAAGATCATCCAAAGTGATTCATCTGTGTAGCCAGGAACTCTTGTTGCGTTGCTTGGAAATTCTGAGAAAAACAGCAAGTTACCTCGCCGGGGCGGGATGCGATGCTAATCAGGAGATTAATTAGATTTTCATGGAGGGGAATATGGGGGAGTTTGTTGTCAGTTTGGGCGTCTATGGGTTCATCCTTTTAGCAATGTTTTCGCTTTGGATATTTGCTCTAATTGATGCGTGCAGGTCTGATTTCAACGGCAACAACAAAGTTATTTGGATATTCTTGATAATTTTCATCCCTTTTCTGGGAGTAGTACTTTATTTTGCTATCGGTAGAGCACAACGGCTGCAAAAACTTACTCCTAGCATGAGAGTAATAGATCAAGAGGAAGCAGCAAGAACCGAAATGGCATTTTGCTCTAATTGTGGTACTGAAAACGTTAATATGGCTAATTTTTGCTCTAATTGCGGTAACTCTTCCCAACAAAGTCTTATTGGGCATCCGGCTAACAAAGATGTTACCCCAGTAAACAAAAAGTTAAGTATTGTACGAATAATTATATGGAGCCCGATAATTTTAATGACCCTCTATATATTCGACGTTTTCATTCATAAAATTATACGTGTTATCAGGGCATAATAGTGACCAGCAGTTCAATATCTGGAGGTTAACTCATGTTGGAAATTATTTTCGGTGAAATGTCCCTGATGTTATTTGTAACCGTTCTCTTAGCTATTTTGTGGTTATGGGCTTTAATTGACATTGTCAGTAGCGACCTAACAGGCATGAATAAACTAATATGGTTATTATTGGTATTATTCCTGCCCTTTATTGGTTTCATACTGTATCTACTCATAGGACGTAAGAAAAAAAACCGAATAGGTTTGAAAAACATTATTGTTATTTCAGTAATAGTTATAGGTACATCAATACTTTTGTTAGGTTATTCAGGTTACGTAAAATCTAAATCGTTGATTACAGTCCCAGAAACAGTTAAGGTAGACCACGTTGTTCTTACTGGCAAGATTTTTACTAATAAAGACACAATTCTTATGATTGGAAACAAGGAAGTACAAATCCATAAAGACACTTTGTTTTGGGGTATAACAGCGCCCGCTCCCAAGGCCGTTTTAGCCGATAGTAAAGTCGAAGTTTGCTTGGGCAATACAACTGGGACGATTCCCGCCAATGACCTCACTGCTGTGCCCTATGACGAAGGCAAATATGGCGTTGACACTGAATATTACCACGAAGGGTGTAATCTCTCGGATCAGAAAATCGTGAACGGGCAGAAACAGTACGTTAAACAGCAGCACCACTATATAGTCGACAAGAAAGGACATACATTTTATTAATTATATTTAATAACATGGAGGCAACAGTAAATGAGCCACCTGCGGGAGCGGGAGTGACCAGTAAGCTGCAAAATGTGCCATTTAGGCTAACTCGGTACATTTGGCCCGTAGGTGGCATATCAAATTGCCCATTTGCGAGCAAGCAGCATACGCATCCACGTCCGCGACTCTTAACATTTTGCGCCTTTTGTAAAGAGTTAGGACCTCTCCCCGACAGGGCTAAGCGGCCATTTCCAGATAGGCCTCTATCGGTAAACGTTTGTCCATGTCGAGATCGAACCGGCCATAGGGATTGATGTGGGCATAGATCAACGGTGACAATGCCCGGTAGCCATGGGCAGAGCGAGGTGGGATTTGCCTTTACCCATTTACTGGGCTTCGAGCTGATGCCGCGGCTCAAAGCTATCGCGAGGCAAAAGCTGTACTTGCCGGAAGCAGGCTGCACCGACGAGTATGCCAACCTGAAGGATATATTGACCCGCCCGATCAACTGGGAGTTGATTCGCCAGCAATACGACGAAATGGTGAAATATGCGACCGCCCTACGTCTGGGCACGGCACAAGTCGAGGCAATCTTGCGGCGTTTCACGCGTGCCAACCTGCAACACCCGACGTACCAGGCCCTGGCGGAATTGGGCAAGGCACTCAAGACGACGTTCCTCTGCCGCTACTTGCACGAGGAGTCCATTAGACGCGAGATCCACGCGGGTCTGAACGTGGTGGAGAACTGGAACAGCGCCAATGGCTTTATCTTCTATGGCGAGGGCGGCGAATTATCGAGCAACCGTTTGGAAGACCAGGAGCTTTCCGTGCTCTCGCTGCATCTCTTGCAGCTTTGCCTGGTCTACGTGAATACTTTGATGATCCAGCGCGTGCTGGCCGAACCGACCTGGCGACAACGCATGCAGGTGGTCGACTAACCAAGAGAATCATGGTCACAAAGACAAGCGCAGCTCATTAGACGCTGCATGCCGCCAAAAAAGAGGGGAACCTATGTCTAAGCTTGAAAGCATGCCCGTCTTGTGCTGAAAAAGTTAAAAAAGCTGCACGCAAATGCAAACATTGTGGCACTGAATTTGTGGTATAGATGTAACGAAATTTAATCGTCTGTAAAGTCAAAGTTAAAATTGATGGTCTCGCAAAAGTCAGCCTGTTGCGTAACATACTGAATTAAATTGATTAATACTGTATTTACTGTTTGTGTCGAGTTGGTGTTTATGATATATTACCCTGCAAATTCAGTGACTTGCAAGGTGAGACATGATCCACATCAAAGACCACAAACAGTACGACATGTTCAATCCATTTGACTATCTCGGACCGAAACGTCTCGCCCTTCTCCAATCCTCCTGGGCACACCTATTTCGGGAAGAGATACTGCATAAGCTTCCTGCAGAGAAACTCTTTCATCTTTATGATGAGTTCAAAGGACGTCGAACAAAGGAGCTGCTCACTATGCTCGGCGTCGTTCTCCTGCAGCAGATGGAGGACCTCACCGACGAACAGGCAGTTCGTCAGTTTGCCTTCAGCATTGAGTGGCATTACGCACTGAACGTCACCGATCCATCGGACTTCAGTTCCTATGTTTCCGCTCGCACCCTTTGGACCATGCGGGACACGGTCGGCCGTCTTGGCCTTGAGCAATCTCTCTTTGAGAATGTCACCGACGCACTGAAGAAGCTCTTTGATCTTGATCCTTCAAAACAGCGGCTGGATTCCGTCCATATCTTTTCCAACATGGCACATCTGGGGCGGATCCGGATCTTCGTAAAGACCGTCCGCAAGTTTTTGGTCAACCTCAAGCGACATCACGCCGACCTATACCAGGACCTCGGCGAGGTGGCGACCCGGTACGAGGAGAAAAATGACGGGCAGTTTGCCGTCAAGCCGACCGAATCGACTCGGACCCTGCAGGAGGTTGGTAACGACTGTTTCCTTTTTATAGAGCGCTTCAAAGATCAGCAAGCCGTCATTGCCATGTCCAGCTACCAGCTTATGGTGCGGCTGTTCAACGAGCAGTGTGTGCTTGAGAAGACGGATACGGCGACTTCCGTGGTGATCAAGCCGAACAAGGAGGTAGCATCTAACTCTCTCCAGAACCCCTCAGATCCCGATGCCGGCTACTCAGGGCACAAGGGGAAGGGATACCAGATGCAGGTGATGGAGACCTATTCGCCGGACAAGAGCCAACCGGACCTGATCACTAACGTTAAGGTCGAAGCTGCCCACTAGAGTGACGCTCACGCGCTGCTCCCGGCCATCGATGAAGCATCAAAGCGCCAACTTGCCCCGACAGAATTGCTGGCCGACTCCCTTTATGGCGGCGACGACAACGTGGAGAGGGCCGCTGAACTGGGTGTCGCGGTGGTGTCACCAACCATGGGTAGCCAATCACACAAGATCGGTCTTGCCGACTTCAGCTTTACCGACAACGACGAGATGACCGCCTGCCCCGCAGGCCAGACACCGAAACGGATCAAGACCGGGAAACATGGGGGCAAAGTCGTCATATTCGATAAGGCGACCTGCGACAAGTGCCCCAGACAATCGGACTGTCCGGTAAAGCGGGACAAGCATACCACGACCATCAGCTATGACGCCAAGGCGCTGCGCCTTTCCAGACGAGGTGCCAAGGAAAAGACGGAAGCGTATCGCGAGGCGTACCGTTTCCGGGCTGGGGTCGAGGGAACTATGTCAGACCTCGACCGCATTACCGGAATCAAGCACCTGCGCGTCAGAGGGATGCGGTCAGTTAGGGTGGCGGCAGTGCTAAAGGCTGCCGGGTTAAACATCCTGCGGGCCAGCGCATTCAGAACTGGAAAAAGGCCGTATCGAAGACGCAAAAACGGCCGTTCTTCTCATGACGAGATCATATGTACTGTCAAAGAGCAAGTCAGACGGCTTTGGGATCATATCCGGCAAAGCTTTGGGGTTTTCGGCCCCGGGATCAATTGCATTGGTCAATTATTGCCACAGGCGACGTAGCGCGTTTTTGCGATACCATCAAAATTAAACAAATTGTTGAGTTGTGTGACCATTGCCAGCACCTATACATTATGAAATTAGGAGTGAATTTTATGCGCAATTATATATTTTACGCTCTAACTGTTATTTGTATTTTGTATAGTAGCTTTGTTGTTTACAATATTAAACACTCAGAAAAGCTGTTGGCTACTATTGATAATGTTACGGCAGAGACACCAGAAGATACTAAGAACTTTATTAAAGGATACCATAATGAAATAAATGAACACCGGCTTGAAGCCGCAGGGGGACTTTGTTTGGCGGTTTTATTCGCTGGCATTGGATTCAAACTAACTCCTAAGACTAAGATATGCCCGTCTTGTTAAGAGAGAGTTAAAAAAGCAGCGACCAAATGTAAGCATTGTGGCAGTGGATTAGTGTTCTAAGTTGTAAAATGGTAACCGCGTAAAGGAGAATGCATGGCTAATATTATTTTTACAGCAAAAAAGGGTAGCTTTTTGGGTATTGGCGGCGGTGTTGAAGACAAATCTCTGTCCATGGCTGGCATTTCCGGGGACCGTGGGAAAGCTGTACTCCGCAGAATGGATATGGAATAAGAGTCTTAGTAGTCAGGAAAGCCTTTTGTTGCGTTGGATGGAAATCCTCCGGCAAGCCATTAAAGATTGGACCAAGGATTGGTTTGTTGAAATTGCCCACAGTTCATTTTGGAGGATAAATGTTAGTACCAAATATTCCGGTTATTACCGGTGTTTTACAAGAGCCTTACGAGATACTTGATTCTATTTTTGCATCAGCATGGGTAAAATCAGAAGGGTTTATATTCCAAACCATTGACACCAATAAAGCTTTTGACGGAGTAAAAGATAAGCTCAGAGAATACTGTAAAATACTTGGAGGTAATGCAGTAATTAATTGTCAATTTGAGTATAACGTTGGGCGTGCGGATGGAATAATCGCAAATTCAAAACAAAATTTCGAGCTATTTGCGTATGGCACCGCAGTAATATCATCCAAGGCGTATGTCTCCACTATATATGAGCTAACGTTTGATAAAGACAAATTTATAACATGCCCAGCATGTGAAGTGAAATTAAAACTTGACGCTACTGAATTACATACAAAGTATTTCGAGTGCACAGATTGTAAACGTGGGATAAACTTCTCAATTATCTAGCTTGGGTGTGTTCGGCCGATCTCTAGACCCCGGGACAGCGGAAAGGAATTCAACTACTTGCTAGTGCGGCTAATATATAAATCTCACGCCACTCGCTCGCTTTATCCGTTCGAGTTCCCCCCTTTGGAGGGATACTACTATTGGCCTTACGACTGGCAATGTCACACTTGGGTGATAGAACCGAAAATAAAATGCTTAATCCTGAAGGATGCGGCGCGCATACGCTACTACAAATAAAGGCATAAGGGTGGTACCTAGGAGCGCCTCAAAACAAATTACTGAATACGTTGCTCACTTCGGATTTTTGAGACCACTAACAATCCAGTAGGCAACACCAACCAAGAGGAGAGTTACAAAGGCAGCAGGAAGAGATTTACCTATTAAGAACAAGTAAGATCCTTCTGCAACTTGGTATGTTTGATATTTTTGCTGATAGGTTATATAAAGAACAATAATTGGGGCAACTATAGCCAACCTCAAAAATGTAGTTTTCGTGTTGAATGCCATCTTAGTTCTCCTTTATGATATTGCGAAACTAATTGTTGATGAAACTTACGGAAAGCTATCACTACTGCCTGATATTGCTAAAGAAACAAAAGTGCAGAACCATTATTGTAACGTCTTTCAAATGCTGGACTGGGGCTTGGGCTTATGATGGGTGTGTTTAGGTGAATTGTGCGGCTTTGGAGGGTGATATTGCTCATTTAGGTGGGCTTGCCAGTCGGGGTACGTCGGGATTATCGGCCCTTTTGTAGAAGTTGAAACACGATAAGAAGCCGTATCATCTTTATGTATTGGCTGTTCCCAAAGATACCAACACACTAAGACGATGGCTACAACCATTCCTAGGGCAACCAATACATTTACCAAGGGGCTGAATAGAGAGAAACAAGCGCTGGTTTCTGGGTTTGGGCTATTCGAAGAGTATATAGCGTCCATAGCTTCTGTCTCTCGCTGTCTAGCGGCCTGCCATGCCAGAGAACCAGTAGTGAATTTATAAGATGGATGGGCAGAATTTTGACCATAAATGTAACTATCTGAATGTTCTTCAGGCATTGAATCCTCCCGCTGGTTAAACTTGGCTCCCAACCGCCGCGTTCGAAAATATAAATTAAATTGTAAGAGATATTTCCATGGGTTAAAGACCTACTCAATGGTTATAATATTATAAATTTCAAATGTTTGTCGTTGTCAGTACCGAACGGGATTATTTTGTAAAGTCCTGGAATTAACACTGCGTGCAACCTCCTGCTTTTACAGGAATAGTTTCAGGCTGCATCTGGTTAAGCCAATCGATTGGGCGTACTGCATCATGCGATTCGTTTTCTTAAAAAACGCCTCCTTGTAGTTGCAGATAAAGTGAACCCAATTCGGATGATTGCGATTCCGAAATTATGATTGCGATCTCAGATGCAAAAAAAGTGAGCCTGAGGCACCGGATAGAATCAAATAAAGTGAGTTGAAAAACGCGATGATTGCGATCCCTTGCGATTATAAGTGCGAGCCGCTACAACTATCACGCTCTCTAAAAGACGTGTTGACTCTGATGGAGAAAATTGCTCAGGCTGGCGCTGGCTTCCGAAGTCTGACTGAAGTTATTGATACCACTTCGCCCGGTGGTCGTATGATGATGCAAATAGTAGGAACCTTTGCTGAGTTCGAGCGTGTGATGCTGCGAGAACGCACGCACATTGGCCTGGATGCGGCACGTCAACAAGGTCGTGTCGGTGGTCGCCGCCCGAAGCTCAAAAAACACCAACAGCAAGAAATTGTGAACTTGGTTAATTCTGAACAGAAGACCGCAGCGGATGCTGCCAGGCTATTCAACGTGCATCCATCTACCGTGTCGCGTCTCCTGCAGCGTGGACAGACCCCTTAACCGGGTTTTACGTTCCATTGTTCCCTAAATCACTGATTCCAAACGGATCACATAGTAAAATGTGCATATGGCACTTTTTACAGCTTGGTGGTCACTACCCCTATATTCACGGTTGATGGGGTTTTCCTCAATCCTGCCCAGTTATTGCCATTTTCAACCTGAATTCTGGTTACGTACGCTGCCGATTTCAATCCACTCGCCGCGTAAGCCGCTTCGTAGGCCTCTGCCCGGGTCACCGCAAGGATTCGTGTGAAAATGGGCAACAAGCCTAAAAATCTGGTTTGGGGCACCCTCTCTTTGACAGAATCTGCCTTGCAGCAGTGCAAAATGCAGCTGCAACCCCCTGTCGTTAAACAGATGTTTTCCGACGCGGGCTTGCAGTATGTCTAATACGGGCATAATTTCAGCTTATTCCTGTACGGAAACACTGTCGTAAACCGATTTTAGTCGGAAACCTCCCGTAACAGGTTTTCCGACATATGGCAAAGGGCCAAAACTATCCTGTTGCCCATTTTCACACGAATCCTTGCGGTGACCCTGCCCGGCTAAGCGCCCCCTTTATTTCCACTGGGTGTACTTCTTCGACAACCTGGAGTCCAACTTTAATCAGAACCGGGCCTTCCTTTTTCTTCTCTCTCTCTCAAATCAACCCCCTCTTTAAATCCCTCTTTACTACGCCGCCTGTCGCAGGATCTCTTCCGCCTGGGCCATCCCTTCTTCGGTCACCAGCGAGAACAATGGCAGGCCGCAAGGGTAGCCGTCAACCGATGCCGCGACAAACCCGATACGCTCTGCAACCAGTCGTAGTGCCAGTTTAGTAGAATTGGCGGTGGAATTCTCTGCTTAGGTCAGTGTTGGCCATGAGCCTCAACCCTTCAGTTGCCCCATGTCGATGGATGTAGCCGCTTGACGCTGACTGCACATAGTGATGCAGAAGGATAAGCCCTTGCCATGCCGACACAAGGTCCAGGGGGGCGTGAAGGTGCGTAGCGAGGGGGTTGGACGCTACCCAGTTGATCAGCGACAATTAAAACTCCCGGACCGTATTGCCTCACTAGAGAATCTTACCAAGAGGAGATGTTTGCCTCATCATAAATCTTACCGAGCATTATCAAGTGCATTCCCTGGTTGTCGGAGCGGGTTGAACCAGGGCATGAAGGTCTGCGGCG
>Ga0209123_1001704_pt1 | contig 20743 bp, 5 predicted proteins | sample BarGraIncu00431A_FD_184500 | JGI IMG/M metagenome (GOLD analysis project Ga0209123, IMG submission 184500) | Arctic peat soil microbial communities from Barrow, Alaska, USA - Barrow Graham LP Incubations 004-31A (SPAdes) (version 2) | ecosystem: Environmental > Terrestrial > Soil > Wetlands >... | reverse complement strand
GCAGCAACTCCGGCGACAGGATCTCCGGTTCCTACCGCGCCGTCATCGAGGACGGCAACGACCCGGCAACCCCGAAGGCGCGCTACACGGTGGCCGTGAATTTCGACTACCTCACCGACAGTTACGGGCCGGTGGCCCACTAGGGCGACCCGACCCGGCGAGTCGCCAACACCAACAGCTAACACCATGAACAAGAAACGGCGCAACCTGAGAGTCCCACAGGTTGCGCCGTAGCGACCCCAAACAGCCAGCGATGCCGCCAAATCACCGCACTTCCCGCCTTGCTAACTACCCATTCCCTCAGCTTTTTTCCTAACATTTCCTGACTTCTCCCGCCTGGCACGGCGGGAACAAAATGTGCAACCCATCACTACTCATTGGATTTTTCGATGCATTCCGTCATATGACCGACTGACGGGCCTGACGGACGAAGTATTTTGTAAACAGCATTACCCATTAAACCTGATGACAAAGCACTCTCATTGGTAAAATACCTTTATGTTTTCCAGTCAATTTGCTATTGTGGCACAATTTTGCTTGCTTTGGACGGCTCAGTGAAATGACCGGACGCCCGCCCGTCAAATGCCCGTGCCGGCGGACTGCCGGATGGAAGCCTGTGCAGGGAACGGACAATTTTATTAGATATCGGGGGTTTATCGCTAATTAGATCAATAAAATTCGGGTCGCACCTTGCACTTTGGGAAAGGCGAAAACCGCCATTTCGTGTGTTTCCAGGGCTTGAGTCCGGCGCCCCGTGGAATGACTGCACAGAGCGGGAAACTTCCGCTTCCGATTAAGTCTGCGACTTCCAACGGTCCGCCTTCCCCCGGCAAGGTAACCAGAGTGCGCCGGGCACGGCTCGCCGGGGCAGAGTAAAGGAGCTATTTGGGCTAAACCCGCAAAATGACATACGTTTCACTCCGACAAAGGCAAAACCGGAGCAATCCGGTGACGCAAAGCCACGGATCCACCTTTCCCCTCCCGGAATTGTGGACCGCCGGGTTACCGAAGAGCTTGTGGAGTAAGCGCCCCCTATGGACTTTAAGACGGTTCTTAGGAACAGGATTGCCCGTCTCCTTTCAGACGGGCTTTTCGTGTTGGTCAGAACCATGTGCAGCAAGGATCAAAAACAAGCGCCATTCAAAGAGTCAAACCGGCAAAAAAAGAGCACAACGACAGCAGCAAAGGGAAAGGAGACCACGATGGGAAAGAGCAGCAGGATCAGTAGATGCGCCATGGTAGCAATCATGCTGGTGGCCTTGCCACTGGCAGCGTGGGGCCAGCCGAAAGTGGCCATCAGCATCAAGGCGGAAAAAGAGGTCACCGTCTCCGCCAACGGGAAGCAGATCAAGAAGAAGATCGCGGCCAAAGGGGTCCACCCCGGCGACGAGATCCTCTACACGCTCAGCTACGTCAACTCAGGGACCGAGGCGGCCAAGGATGTCGTCATCAGTGACCCGATTCCGCCAGGGACCTCCTATATCCCCGGCAGCGCGAGCAATGCTGAGGATCTTTCCTTCTCTATCGACAAGGGAAAAAGTTACAAGAAGCCGACTCTGCTGACCTACGAGATAAAATCGAGCGATGGCAAGGCACAAAAAAGGGCTGCAACGCCAGACGACTACACCGACATACGCTGGGTACTCCCCTCCGTCGCGGCAGGAGAAAAGGGGTCTTTAAAGTTCGAGGTAAAAGTAAAGTAAAAACTATCTGACAATTCCAAGGAGCGGGCTATGAACGAGGTAGGCAGGGCCAGAGAACCGACCTGAACCAAACAGGAGCAGTTAGCAAGCAGACAGCAGACAGCAGACAGCAGCAAGTATCAATGTTTCAAAGAGTACATTGCAACACTTGAATTTTTTGAAGTACTTATAAAAGGGAGACAATCATGAAAGCACAGCTACACGGAAGGTTCCTCAAAAAGCGGACCCTGCTGGCCAGCCTCGCGCTGACCGGTCTCGTTGCGGCAAGCGCAGCGTCGCAGGCCGAAGCAGCCATCGGCACCGCCGCGGGAACCACCATCCTCAACACGGTTCTCGTCACCTACAAGGATGCAGGCAACACGGTATCCTATTCGGCAAGCGCCTCCTCGTTCGTTACCGTCAACCTGGTTAAGGCGGGGTTGAGCCTCTCCGGCAAGCCGACCTCGTCCAGTCCAGGGGCGTCTACGCTTCTGACAGCGCAGACCGTCGACTCGGGTACCCCCGTAACCTACACCATTGCGCTTACCGCGAACGCCAACGGCGGGGACACCTACAAATTCAACGAAAGCAACGGGACCTTCTCCAACATGGCCCCGACGCCTGGCGTAACCTGGCAGACGGTGAAACCCGACGGCAGCACCGCGTTCGGTAGCGCCAACCCGACCGACATCGCGCTCGGCAGTTCAATCATCGTGGCATGGTCCGGAGCCACCATCAGCATCCCCGGCGGTTCAGCCGCCGCCTCCGGCTTGACTTCCGACGGCACCAAAGTCATCGTGATAAAAAATGTAGACTATCTGATCACGAACATAGCCCCGGGTCACAAGGCTTCCAACTCCAACGGCGGCGGCGTCCCGCAGACCACCGTCGGGACCGTGACCTCCGAGGCATACGACGTCATAACCCTGGCAGCCAACCCGACCGGCGCCGCACTGAACCCGTCCTCGACCCTTACCAGTGCCGTTGTCGGAACGGTGGCAGCCGAGCAGGTCCTAGTTCAGGTAAAAGTCACCGGCACCGTCGGTGCAACCATCGGCTCCGACGGCACGGTACCCTTCAACGTCATCACGACGGACAGCAGCCTCGGGAACGCGACCCCCGTCCAGCTCTTCACCACAACCTACCGCGGATCCAACCTTAAGATCCAGAAATCGGTCCGCAACTGCGGCTCGTCAACTACCTATGCCGTCGGCTTTTGCAACTCCACTGGCTTCACCGCCAGCGCCACTGGCAACCCGGGTGATATTCTCGAGTACAAGGTGGACGTCATCAATGCAGGGGCCTCCCCGGCCAAGTCGGTTGCCGCTCTGGACGCCGTTCCGGCCTACACCTCCCTCATCTCCTTTACCGGCACCTACGGCGACGGCGGCACCGCCGCAGGCAGCTATTCGGCGGCCAACAAGTTCGCTTCGGTCTTCGACGGCACGACCACCGTCGGCCTCAGCATGGCCGTCGACGCCGACACCACCGCCGAGGCTTCCGGCGACGTCGCGGCGCTCACCGCCGGCACCCCGATCCATTTCTACCTCGGCACAGTCAATGACGGCCTCAATGCAAAAGGGGGCAGCATCGCGGCAAGTACGACCTACACGATCTACTACCGGATGAAGATGAACTAATTGGCTGTCCTTCCGGCCCGCAGCGCGGGGCCGGATACCGAGGAGATTATCATGAAATATCTAAGCAAAACGCTCCCGGCGTTCCTGTTGCTGGCCGCGTTCGCTCTGACGGCGAGCCCGGCCCGGGCGAACATCGCCGCCAACACTCAGATCGTCAACCAGGCAAGCCTCTCCTACAACGACGGCGCCGCCACCCGTACCGCCACGGCCGCGGTTACGGTCACCGTCTCGCTGGTGCCCGGAATCCCGAACATCGCCATCGGTCCGCCGCAGACCACCTCCTACAACGGCCCCAACACCCCGCTGCACAACACCTTTACCGTCACCAACAGCGGCAACGGCCCCGACACCTTTACCCTCGGCGCGCTCATCACCGGATCCACCAACACCTCCGCGCCGACCGCGACGGTCGTAAACCCCGCCGCTCCCGGCACCCTCGCACTGGGCGGGACCATAACCGTCCAAGGAAGCACCCAGTCCGCGATCAAGGTCCCCTCCGACGGCGTCGCGGACTCCACGGTGAACGGCATCACTGCCGGCAGCACCGTCGTCATCGCCGGCGAAGTGCGCACGGTCAATGCCGTCAGCGACCCCGGCCTGAACGGGACCGCCACCATCACCCTGTCGTCCCCCCTGAGTAACGCTCCTCCCGGAGCCGGTGTCATCGTGGGCGAGCAGAAGACCGTCACCGTCGACGTCACCGCCGGCGCCATCGGCACCCCCGGCAGCAACATAACGGTAAATAAGGACCTGACCGTCACCTCGACCCATGCGGCGACGGCCACCCTGACCTCCGCACCCATCACCGATACTTTCACCTCGGGCGTGGCAAGCCTCACCAAGTATGTCCGCAACGTGACCACCGGCCAGACCGGGACCACCAAGCTGACCCACAATGCCGCCGACTACTACCAGTCAGGGGTCACCGCCAAGACCGGCGACGTGCTGGAGTACATCCTGGTAGCGAGCAACAGCGGTTCCGCACCGGTTACCACCTCGGTCGTGACCGACGTGCTCCCCACGTCGTTCGTCACCCTGAAGATCAACGTCTACAACGCCAACACCAGGGACTTCATCTACGAGGACGCCGCGGGCGCCCTCACCTACCTGACTGCGGCAAACGACGGCGACATCGCCAACTACAACGCGGGAAGCAGCACCATCACGGTCAACGTCGGCAGCTCGGCCACTCCCAATAACGGGACCAACCTGGGCGGGTCGATCGACGCTGGCAAGAGCGTCTTCGTGTATTACCAGACAACCGTCAACTAAGTAGTAAGAGGCACCATGTCCGCAGGCTGGCTCAACATACTCCTGAAAGCGGTTCCCGGCATCAAGCCCGGGAACCGCCCCGATGCGCCCGGCGCGCTTCGGGCGGGACGCTCTGCATCCGCAGCGCGTCACGGCGAAGGTGCATGCACCGGCCCTGCGACCGCGCAGTCCCCCGCAGGGAACAAAAGCCGCGCGCTGGCCCTTTTGACCATCCTCCTCTGCCTCTTTCCGGGTCAGGCGCCCTGCGCCAACACCGGCGACAAGATCGTCAACCGCGCGGTCCTGACCACCCTGGAATACCCGGCGGCAACCGCATCGGTTACGGTAACGGCGGTCACACGCACCAAGTCGACAGTCGAATTTCTCAAGTACGCGCCGGGCGTGACGGGAGCTACCAGCATCCCGGTCGCCGCGACCGGCTACCTGAACGCCAGCGGCTCCCTGGTTCTCCTGCCGGCACCGCTCGCCGTCGGCACCCAGGCGCCGATAGACCTTTCCGCCCCGGTCCCTCTCATCGCGACCAGCACCTATCACGAAAGCGAGCCGCTCTTCGTTCAGCTGACCGACCTGGACCAGAATCTTGATTCCACCCGGGCAGAGACGGTGCTGGTAACCGTATCCGACCCGACCAGCGGCGACTCCGAGACGCTGCAGCTGACCGAGACCGGTCCGGACACCGGCGTATTCATCGGGTATATCCAGACGGCTTCCTCGAGCACCGTGCTGAAAAACGGCACGCTTTCCGTCGCCGAATCGAGCCCCATCACCGCCCAGTATACCGACATTGCCGACCCGAGCGACAGCTCGTCCTCCACCGTGCTGGTCGACCCGTTCGGCTTCATCTTCGACTCAACGATCGGCAAGCCGGTCGACGGCGCCAAGGTGGAACTGCTGAACGCCGACGGCACCCCGGCGAAGGTCCTGGGCGATGACGGCCTCAGCTCCAACAGCTTCCCCAATTCGGTTTTGAGCGGCGGCACCGCGAGCGACACCGAGGGAAGAATCTACGCCTTCAATCCCGGCGGTTACCGCTTCCCCTTCGTGGCACCGGGGAACTATCTGCTGAGAGTCACTCCGCCGGCCGGCTACAGCTCGCCCTCGACGGTTTCCACGACCAAAATCCAGGCTCTCTCCGGCGGTCCGTTCGCCATCGGGGACGGCTCCTTCGGCAAGGTGTTCTCGGTCCCGACCGGCCCGGCTATCCGGGTCGACATCCCGATCGACCCCAAGAGCGGAACCCTCTGGCTCTCCAAGGTCGCGGGGCAGGGGATCACCTCGGCCGGCGAATACCTGAGTTACGACATCACCCTGGAGAACACCGACACGGTCGCCACGGCATTTTCCGCCGTCGTCAACGACCGGCTCCCCCCCGGTTTCCGCTACCAGAAAGGGACCGCCCGTCTGAACGGCACGGCCGTCGCCGACCCCGCTGTCAGCTCGGACGGCAGCACCCTCAGCTTCGCGATCGGCGACGTTCCCCCGAAAACTTCCGCCCTGCTGCACTACGTCACCGCGGTCGGCGCCGGAGCCAGGCCGGGTGACGCGGTTAACACGGCGACAGCGTCAGCGACCCCTGCGGTAAGCTCCAACACCGCCCGCGCCTCGGTCACGGTGCAGGAGCCGTTCATGCAGAGCCGCAGCCTCATCATGGGACGGGTGATCGTCGGAGCCTGCAGTGAGCTGGCCGAAGACAACAAGAAAGGGATGGAAGGGGTCGGCATCTTCCTGGAAGACGGCACCTTCGTCCTCACCGACAAGCGCGGCATGTTTCACCTGGAAGGGGTAACCGCGGGGACGCATGTGGTACAGCTGGACCTCGACTCCATTCCCGAAGGCTACCAGATTCTACCCTGCGAGCAGAACAGCCGCTTCGCCGGGCGGGCATATTCCCAGTTCGTCGACCTGCAGGGCGGCACCATGTGGCGCACAGATTTCCACCTGGGAAGAACCGGGCTGGTCCCACCTGCCGCCGACAGCATTCCTCTGAAAAACGTCGTGAGCGGCCACGGGGTCACTTCCGGTCCGACGGGTCCGACGGGTCCGCCCTCAGCGCTTCCGGCAGAGGGCAGCGCCGGCGCCGGCAACCAGGGCGAGGTCAGCGTCGAGATGATCAGCAGCCAGGATGGCAAATTCATTAACTACTCCATCCCGATGCAGGCCGGAAGCGTCCCTCTGAAAAACCTGCTCCTCAGCGTTACGCTTCCCGAAGGCGCCATTTACCAAAAGGGAAGCAGCAAGCTGGACGGCGCAGCCACCGAGGACCCCGAGATCGCCGGCGGTAAACTCGGCTACCGACTCGGCTCAGCCGGCGCCGGGTGGCGGAAGGAGCTCCGTTTCCGGATCAGCATGGACCGCAAAGCCAAGGGCGGCGAACTGCAGACCAAAGCCGACCTGAGCTTCGACAGCCCCACGGCCCAGAGAGTCACCGTTCCCCAGGTGGATAATGTGCTCTCGCTGGTCAAGGAAGAGAAAAGGGTTTCGCTTCCCCCCATCGTGTTGCATCCGCACTTTCAGAGCTTCAGCGCGGACCTGGAGCCTGAGGACCGCCAGCAGCTGGACGAATTGGCGCTGGTTTTGAGCCGTTTCAAGATCGACCGAATCGCAGCCACCGGCCACACGGATATCGTCCGCATCTCCCCGCGCAGCCGTGCCATCTACGCCGACAATACCGCTCTATCCTTTGCCAGGGCAAGGAGCATCGGTTGCTATCTGAGGGCTGCACTCCACCTCCCTCCCGAGAGCCTCGAGCTGGACGGCAAGGGGGAGCGTCAGCCGGTCTCAACCAACAAGAGCCTCCAGGGGCGTGCTATGAACCGCCGGGTCGAAGTGAACGTCTCGCTGTCGCAGGACGTGGAGACCTCCCGCATCACGATCATCAAGGACCGGAGCGGCCTGAAAAAACAGGATAGCGCCCACGTCGGCAACGCGGCAAACGTCCCGGCAGCCGGACCGCTTGCCAGAGTGCAGGAAAGTGAGGAGCCCTTGGTGCTGCGCAGTGCCGCGCATGCGGTCGAGGCGCCACTGCCGGCAGCAGACGGGACCGTTTCTCCCGTTTCTCCCACATCCCAGCGCCCGGCTCCCGAAAAGGGCCCGATGACGGAAGCGAGCGGCAGCCGCCAGGCCGCCGCGGCAGCTTCAGCCCGGGTCAAGGTCCCGGCTAGTAACCAGGCGCATGCCGAACTTTTCGCGGCAATGGGTGATGGGGTGGTCAACTACCGCATCAAGCTGGTCGGTGTGAAGGGAGCGCAGAACAAGGTGACCGCCACCCTGGTCACTCCGAAAAGCCATCTCTACCTGACCGGCAGTTCCCTCCTTTCGGGCATGCCCGCCGCCGATCCCGAGACCAAAGAAGCGCTACTGAGCTACAGCTTTGCCGCGCCAGCCGACGTGAAAAAATTCGACCTCCGCCTACAAGCGATCATCGACGGTGACGACCGGGCCGAAGCTCAACACAGTAGCGTTACCATCGTGGTCGCCGACGCCGCAGGCAAACCGGAACAGACCTTCACGGCCAGTGCCGAAGTCGCCGACAACATGGACGAGATCAACAGTCTGGATACCCCTGCGGCGGAGCTCCCCGCCGGCCAGGAGCAGGCCCGGAAGAATGATTACCAGGAGAAGTTCAACGAGTATGTGGAGAAGGTCCCTGCGCAGCAGGCAGCCGCGAAGGCAGGGACGTCACCTGCCGGACCCCGTGTCGAGGAGGCCGAAGGGATCGTCTACCCGGCCGACGGAATCACGATCGCTTCCCGGATAAACGCGGTGCGGATCGTGCTGAACTCCGCGCTGACGCCGGAAGTAACCCTGGACGGAAAAGCGATTCCCTCAGAACGGATAGGCTTCAAGATGAAAGACCCGGAGAACGAAAAGAGCCTCTACACCTTCATCGGCGTGGATTTTGGGGACGCGGGCGAACACACACTCCAGTTAAAGGGAATTGACCCCTTTGGCGTGGCCCGCTTTGAAAAGAGTAGCAAGATCACCCGCACCGGCGAGATCGCCTCCATCAAGCTGGTGTCGGCGGAAGGCAACGTTGCCGACGGCAAGACTCCGGTAAAGATCCGGGTCCAGATGTTCGACATGAACGGCAAAGCGGTCCGGGCCAGTGCCGAGCTTTCCCTCAAAGGCGGCAACCTGCGGCCGGTGGCAACGGAAAACATGGGACGCGATGAGGGGACCAGTCTGATCGCGGTAGACAGCGACGGGTGGGTCCGATTCCAGCCGGTCAGCGCCAGCGGGCCCTACCGGGTGCAGCTTGCCTACAACAAGGCGCTTCTCGACGTCGAGACCTACGTCAAGCCGAAGATGCGCAACTGGATACTGGTTGGTCTCGCCGAAGGAACTGCGGGATACAACACGGCATCCGGTCACATGGACAACCTGAAAGCCTCCGGCGAGGACGACAAGTTCTATGACAAGGAACGCGTCGCCTTTTACGCCAAAGGGACCATAAAGGGCGAGTGGCTCCTGACCATGTCCTATGACAGTGCCAAAAAGAGCACCGGAGTATCCGGCAACGCGCTCTTTCAGAATATCGACCCGAACGCCTTCTACACCATGTACGGAGATTCCTCGGCCCAGGGCTACGATGCCTCGAGCCAGAAGAAACTGTACCTGAAAGTCGAGAGCGACCAGTTCTATGCCCTGTACGGCGATTACGACACCGGGCTTACCGTCACCGAACTCTCGCGCTATAGCCGCAGGATGAACGGCGCCAAGGCGGAATTCCGCTCCAAGGACTACGAGGTGACCGCCTTCGGTTCCGAGACCGGCCAGTCCTTCGTGAAGGACGAGATCCTCGGCGACGGCACCTCGGGGCTCTACCGGCTGAGCCGGCCGGGAATCGTCATCAACTCGGAAAACATCGTCATCCAGTCGCGCGACCGCTTCCACAGCGAGACCGTGACCGACACCCACCAGATGACGCGCTTCATCGACTACTCCATCGATTACGATGCCGGCACGATCTTCTTCAAGGGACCAGTCGCGAGCCGCGACGACCAGTTGAACCCGGTGTACATCGTGGTCGATTACGAAGTCGCCAACGCCGGCAGCAACGCCCTCACCTACGGCGGGCGTGCCGGGACCAAAATGCTGGACGGCAAGCTCCAGGTGGGCGGCACCTTCGTTCATGAAGGACAGGTGAACGGCTCCAACAACCTTTACGGCGCCGATGCCGCCGTGACGCTGGGCCAGGGCACCAAGGCACGCGCCGAGTTCGCCGGCTCCCGTACCGACTCAGGCCTGGTGAAATCCAGCGGTAACGCCTACCTGGCAGAAATCGTCCACACCGGTAAGGATCTGGACGGTAAGGCGTACTACCGCGAGCAGGACAGCGGGTTCGGCCTCGGCCAGCAGGCGGGGAGCGAAACCGGGACGCGCAAGTTCGGCGTGGAAGGAGCCTACCGGCTCAATAGCGACACGACCCTGAACGCCCAGGCCTACCAGCAGGACAACCAGACAGGGGGCAACGTCCGGGATTTCGCCGAACTGCTGGGAAACTACAACGATAAAGAGAGAGGACTCAGCACACGCGGCGGGGTACGCTACGCCGACGACTCCCTGGCCGACGGCAGCCACGCGACCTCACTGCTGGGCACCGTGGGGGTCAGCTGGAAAACCCTGAACCAGCGCCTGACCTTGCGGGCCGATCACGACCAGGCGCTCTTCGCTAACAACAAGAACGCCGACTTCCCGACCAGAACCGTGCTGGGCGCCGACTTCCAGGCGACCAAGTCGGTGACGCTCTTTGCCCAGGAGGAGCTGACCTTCGGCTCTGCGGCCCGGACCGACACCACCCGCGTCGGCGTCAAGGCCACACCCTGGAGCGGCGGGACGGTCTCCTCGTCGGTCGGCAATGACACCACCGAGAACAGCCAGCGGACCTTCGCCACCGTCGGCCTGGCCCAGAAGTGGCAGCTGACCCCGCGCTGGACCGTCGACGGCGGCCTGGACCGGAACCAGACCATCCGCAACAAAACGAACTCTTCCTACCAGTTCGACGCCAACGTCCCCCCCGCTTCCGGCGGAGAAGACTTCACCGCCGTATCCCTGGGAGCCAACTTCCAGGAGAAAAAGCTGGCCTGGTCCAACCGGGTCGAATACCGCACCTCCAGCACCGACAACAAGTGGGGACTGATAACCGGCGTCATGAACGAGCAGGGGCTCTACTGGGGCTGGACCGGCAAGCTGCAGGTGCTCCACAGCCATTCGGACGGCGGCACGACCAGCACCGATGCCGATCTTCGCGTCGGGGTCGCCTACCGTCCGCCGGTTACCCGCTGGATCCTTTTGGACCGCCTCGACCTGGTCTCCAACGACGACTCGAGCGCTTCCTCCTCGACCCGGGGCAAGAGAATCATCAACAACATGAACGCGAACTTCAAGCCGAACAAGAAGACCCAGTTGTCGCTGCAGTACGGCGCCAAGTATGTGCTGCAGCAGATAGACGACACCGATTACAGCGGCTACACCGACCTGATCGGCGTGGAAGGGCGCTACGACCTGGCGACCGACTGGGACATCGGGCTGCGTGGCTCGATCCTGCACACCTGGGAGCTGCAGCAGTTCAGCTACAGCCTCGGGACTTCGATCGGCTACAACATGATGGAAAACGCCTGGCTCAGTCTCGGCTACAACCTGATCGGCTTCAAGGACCGGGACTTCTCGGCCGCGAGTTTCACCGCCCAGGGGCCGTTCGTCCAGTTCCGCGTCAAGTTCGACCAGAACTCGGTGAAGGACGGGCTGAAGGTGCTGAACCAGTAGAGAGGCGCATCCGGGTCCGGGCATGAGTCCAGTGGGCAAGGGCAGTGGCAGTTTAGCGCGACCCGCCGCATGCCACCAATCGTGTAGAGACGCATTGCATGCGTCTCCTTCACCCGATCACACTGGATTCAACCAGTAGGCGGCAGCGCTGAGACGCATGCAATGCGTCTCTACCTGATGGCGGACCTTTACCAACAAGCAAACAGCACCGATCGACCTGACCCGGGTACGACTTCAACGGGTACGCTCTCAATCAAAAGCCTCTTTTTTCTGTCAACTATGAGCGGGGCAGGTTGAGAGGCTTTCTGTTTATCCAGCCGATACTGGAGTTAATTTCATGTGGCAAAAATCAAACAGACCCAACGATTGCCGCACTGCCAGGGTGCCGGGTGGAAAACGCTCCCTGCTCTCCCTGCTGGCGGCGCCTCTGATAGCTGTACTGCTTTTCGGCCTGACGACTATTCCCCAGGCAGCCCGGGCCGCCCAAATCTGCGCGGCCCCGGGCTCCAGCGGCCCGGCGAGTATTTCCGGAATCGTCAACGGCTACTATCCCGGCCGCGCCTCGGTCGGCGCCGGGGCAACCAGCCTTCCGGTCGGCTCCATCGATCCGCGCGGGATCACCACGCCAGTTGCCGCCGGCGATCTCCTGGTGGTCATCCAGGTCCAGGACGCCGCCATCAACGGTTCCAACAGTTCCTCCTACGGCGGGAGCGCCCCGGGACAGGGATACACCTTCCTCAACTCCGCCGGCGCCTACGAATACGCTACCGCCTCAGGACCCGCTTCCGGCGGCAGCATCCCGATCACAAGCGGCCTGATCAACTCCTATACCAGCTCCTCCGCCAGCTCGTTTCAGGGCCAGCGCACCTTCCAGGTCATCCGGGTACCCCAGTACTCCAGCGCGACCCTGACCGGCATGGTTACCGCCCCCCCCTGGAACGGAGCCACCGGCGGCGCCGTGGTGCTCGAGGTCGCAGGAAACCTCAGCTGGAGCGGCCAGAGCATCGACGTCAGCGCCCGCGGCTTTCGCGGCGGCGCCGCTCAGCAGTCGATTTCCAACGGAACCGGCCAGACGCTGGCAAACACCGATTACGTCTCCGGCCAGGGGACCGGAACCCTCGGGGTTACCACGGCCAGCGGTACGGTGCCCCACGGGGCCAAGGGCGAGGGAATCGCAGGAACGCCTATCATCGTATTCGTGCCAACCACGCCGAATAACGGCAACACGGCCGGCTCCGTCCTCAATACCGGAGGGAGCGACGGAACCTCCGGAGGCTATCCCGGAGGAAGCTTCGCCCGTGGCGCACCCGGCAATGCGGGCGGAGGCGGCAGCGACGGCGACCCGCCCGCCAACGACCAGAACACCGGGGGAGGAGGGGGCGGCAATTACGGCTCGGGCGGCACCGGCGGTTTCGGCTGGACCCCCGGGACGCCTCCCGGCTCCCAAACCGGCGGCGTCGGCGGCGGGTCCGTACCGGACTCACCCTCCCGACTCTTCTTCGGTGGCGGCGGCGGAGCCGGAACCACCAACAACGGAACGACCAGCGGTTACGGCATCCTTACCTCGGGCGCCTCCGGCGGTGGTGTCGTCCTGGTGCGCTGCGGGTCGGTCAACGGCAGCGGCACCATTAACGCCAATGGAGGCACCGGAAATATCATTGCAAACCCGCTGACCAACACGGCCGGGGCAGGCATCATGAACGACGCCTCCGGTGGCGGCGGGGCCGGCGGCAGTGTCCTGGTGTTCGTCAATAACGGCGGCGCCTCCACCGGCGCCACCATAAACGTCAAAGGCGGCCAGGGGGGCAACAACGCCCCGGGTTCCGGCGTCAACCCGCACGGCCCGGGAGGCGGCGGCTCCGGCGGCTACGCGGTCCTCTCGGGGAGCGCGACCGTCAACTATGCCGGAGGCGCCAACGGCATCACCAATACCAGCGCCTACACCACGGCCGATTACGGCTCCACGACCTCCCCGGGCGGCTACACCATGGTGAACCTCGGACCGGCCTCCATCCCAGGAATAAGCCCGAGCCCGACCTGCTACCCGCGCATCACCGTCACCAAAACGACCGCCACCCCCAACGTGAACCAGGGCGGGACGGTCAGCTACTCCATAACGGCGAGTAACCCGGCCGGCTACGGCACCGCGAGCGCCGTCACCATCTCGGACATCCTCCCCTCCTCCCCGAACTTCAGCTTTGCCTCCACGACTTCGGTCGTGCTGGCGGGGGGAGCAACGCGCACGGCGGCGACCAACCCGACGGCGGGTGCGCCCGCGCCGTCCTGGGGGAGCTTTTCCCTGCCGGGGGGCGCCTCGGTGACGATCACCTTCACGGTCAACGTCGCCCTGGCGACGCCGCTTGCCGTCTACCAGAACCCGGCCTCGGTGACCTACAGCGACCCGACCGCCACCAGTGCCGGGCAGACGGTCACCCCGGGAGGGACCTACGCCGGCGGTGGCACGGTCCTCGGGAACAACTACGACCCGGCCTCCTCGACCGGCGAGGACGTCACGGTGCGCAGCCCCGCGGCTATCGCCAAATCGTTCAACCCCGCCAGCATCTCCGTGGGAGGAACGACGATCCTGACGGTCGTGGTAAACAACCCGACGCCGATCAACTTCACCAATGCCGGCTTCACCGACAGCTACCCCGCGGGGATGGTGAACGCCGCGACACCGGCCGCGAGCACGACCTGCGCGGGGGGGACGGTGATGGCGGCAGCGGGCGGGACCTCGTTCAGCCTCAGCGGCGCCACGGTCCCGGCGGGTGGGAGCTGCCAGGTGCAGGTGACGATCACCGCGCCGGTCTCCGGCCCCTTTACCAACACCATCGCCAGCGGCGCCCTGACCGATAACGAGAACATCACCAACACGGTGGCCGGCCCGGCGACGCTCCAGGGGCGCCCGACCATCACCAAGGCCTTCAGCCCGATCGCCGTCCCCCAGGGGACCAGTTCCACGCTGAGCTTCACGATCAGTAACCCCAACGCTGCCGCCCTCACCGGCCTTGCCTTTACCGACAGCTACCCGTCCGGCCTGACCAACGCCGCGACCCTGGTGACTGGCGGCAGTTGCACCGGCGTGACCGTCGACGCGCTCACCAAAGGCGGGGGAAACGTCTTCAACGTGACGGCCGGAAACGTCCCCGCGGCCGGGAATTGCACCATCACCGTGCTGGTGCAGTCCGCGACGGCCGGAAACTACCCCAACACGACCTCCGGCGTCACCAGCAACCTGAATCCCACGCCGGCTGTGGCAGGACTCCCCTCCAACACCGCCGCCCTCGGGGTAGGCCTGATCGCCATCAGTAAGGCGTTCTCCACTTCGCCCATCAGCCTCGGGGGGACCTCGACGGTCACCCTCACCCTGACCAACCCGACCGGGGTCGCCCAGACGGGGGGGAGTTTCGCCGACCCCCTGGCAAACATGTCGATCTCCGCCAACCAGACCGTGGGCGGCACCTGCACCGGCGTGACGCCGAGCGCGCTGACCGCGGGACAGACGGCACTGAGCTTTTCCGGCATCAACATCCCGGCGGCCGGGTGCACCATGAGCTACATCGTCACCAGCAGCCAGGCCGGCAGCAACCCGAACACGACCACCGGCGTCTCCACGGCGCTCTTGCCGGTCGGTCCACCCTCCAATACGGCGCAGCTGGTGGTGATCCAGAAACCGACCATTGCCAAGGCGTTTGTCTCCCCGTTCTTCCAGCCGGGGGGCTCGAGCTCCCTGGTCTTCACGGTCGCCAACCCCAACTCGGTTCCCCTTACCGGGATCAGCTTCACCGACAGTTTTCCCGCCAACCTGACCAACTCGGCGCCGCTATCGATCGGCGGGACCTGCAGCGGGGTCACCGTCTCGGGTACGACGCTCGGCGGCGGCAGCGTCTTCAACGTCACCGGCGGGAGCGTCCCGGCGCTATCGAGCTGCACGGTTTCGGTCCAGGTCACCTCGAGCGTCTCCGGAACCTACAACAACACGGCTTCCGGCGTGGCGAGCGTCGAGTCGGGCTCCGCGGGGCTTCCCTCCAACACGGCGACGCTGAACGTGGTCACGCCGCCGGCCATCACGGCGAAATCGTTCACCCCGGCGCTCATCAGCCAAAACGGGATCAGCACGGTCAGCTTCACCCTGCAAAACAACAATCCCATCGCGCTATCCAACGTGAACTTCTCCGACGCGCTCACCAACATGACCGTCGCTAACGGCACTATAGGCGGGAGCTGCACCGGGACCAGCAACTCCCCCGCGCTGACCGCGGGCGCCACCTCGCTCAACCTGACCGTCCCGAGCCTCGCCGCGGGAGCGTCCTGCACCGTCACCGCCCAGGTGACGAGCTCCGCCAGCGGCGCGAACCCGAACCAGACCAGCGGCGCCACCGCGACCGAATCACCCGTCGCGGGAGCCCCCTCTCCGATAGCCAAGCTGAACGTGCTCTACCCGCCGGTGCTTGCCAAGAGCTTCGTCCCCGGTCAGATCAACGCCGGCGGCAGCACGACCCTGACCTTCAACGTCAGTAACCCCAACTCGGCGGCGCTCACCAACGTTCACTTCACCGACGCCATGACCAGCATGACGCTGGCGTCCACCAGCTTTTCCAAGACCTGTTCGGGGGTCGTATCCTTTTCCCCGGCCCTCGCGGTCGGCGCCACCCAGGTGAACCCCACCCTCACTTCGTTGAACGCCAACGAGAGCTGCACGGTCAGCGTAACGGTCACCTCCGGCACCATCAGCCCGGCAGCCGGCCTTCCCAACACGACGAGCGGCGCGACCAGCACCGAGACCCCGCTGGCCGGGGCAGGCGCCTCCACGGCCCTGGACGTGCTGGGCCCGGCCGGCATCACCAAGACCTTCAGCGCGGCAACCATACAGGCCGGCGGCAGCTCCACCATCACCTTCACCCTGACCAACCCGAACGCCTCGGCGCTTACCGGGGCCTCCTTCAGCGACAGCTTTCCCGCCGGGATGACCACCACGCTCCTCGCCCAGACCTACACCGGGGGAGGCCGCGGCACCTGCACCGGAACCATCCCGAACGCGAAGACGACCACCACCGGGGACGCCAGCGTCAGCTTCGCCGGGATCAATATCCCCGCTCTCGGCAGCTGCACCGTCCTGGTGGACGTGACCGCGGCGACGGCGGGAAGCTACATCAACACCGTCTCGGGAGTTACCAGCACCCAGGTCCCAACGGCGGGGACGACCGCCTCGGCAACCCTGAACGTACTCGCCGCGCCGACCCTTACCAAGGGGTACTCCCCCTCGACCATCGCCGTCGGCGGCAGCTCCACGCTCACCCTCACCATCACCAACCCGAACGCCACCGCGCTTAGCGGGGTCGCGGTCAGCGACACCTATGCGGCCAACCTGGTGAACCTGAACACGACCGTCACCAACAGCTGCTTCGGCACGGCGACCGCCTCGGCGACCGGCACCAACCCCGGCACGCTGAAGCTTACCGCGGGAACCCTGGCAGCCAACGCAAGCTGCACGGTCTCCGTCACCGTCACCTCGGCGAGCGCAGGAACCTACTCCAGCGCGGCGGGCGGGGTCACCTCGACCCAGACGCCGACCGCCGGGCTCAGCGCCACGGACACCCTGACCGTCGTCGCGGCCGGGACCAACCGGCTCATCTACACCAAGACCTTCAGCCAGGCCCAGGTGCAGGCGGGGCCCGCCGCCGCCAACCTGGACATGGTCTTCACCATCTCGAACCTGTCACCGGGCACCGCGGCGCAGGATGTCCGGTTCAATGCCGCCGACACCATGCCAACCGCCGGCGGCGCACAGATGTTCCTCGCTAACGGAGTCACCAACTCCTGCACCATCACGGCGGCCTCCCCGGCGCTATCCTGCAGCTACAACAGCGTCACCGCAAACGGAACGGTCGTAACCAACAGTGTGGGCTCAACAACCTCGCTCAATTTCGGGACGGCCGGCACCGGCCTGCGGCTCGCCGCCGCCTCGACCTGCACCGTCACCTGCCCGGTCACCATCCCCGCGGCAACCACCGGGGGGACCTACACCAACACGGCGGCCTACCTGGCCACCGGCACCGGCGCCTTCACCACCACCTCCGGGGACTCCGCCTCGGTGCTCGCCCTGAAAGCGCCGGGCATCTCCCAGACATTCTCCCCTGCGACGATCGGCGCCGGGAGCAGTTCCACCCTCACCTTCACGCTCAGTAACAGCTCAAACCCGGGCGCACTCAGTAATGCGAGCTTCAGCGACACCCTCGCCAACATGAGCGTATCCGGCGCCCAGAGCGCGGGAGGTACCTGCGGCGGAGTCAACAGCAACAGCTTCGTCAACGGCCAGACCGCACTTAGCTTCAGCGGGCTGACGCTGCCGGCGAGCGGGACCTGCACGGTAACGCTGAGCGTCACCAGCAGCACCCTCGGCAGCAACGCCAACACTCCCTCGGGCGTCAGCACGGCCCAGACACCGACGGCCGGAACAGCCGCGACCTCGGCCAGCCTCACCGTCGTCGGCACGGCGCTCACCAAGGCCTTCGCCCCGGTAACGGTACGGACCGGCCAGTCCTCAACGCTCACCTTCACCCTCACCAACGGCGCGGGGAACCCGGCCCAAAGCGCTCTGGCCTTCACCGAGACTTTCCCGGGTAGCGTCGTGGTCGCCAATCCGGCCAATATTTCAACAACCTGCGGCGGCGGCACGGTCAGCGGCGGCTCGGGGAGCGGCACGGTAACCTTGAGTAACGGAAGCATGCTGCTCAACCAAACGAGCTGCGTCGTGCAGGTCGACGTGACGAGCGCAACCGCCGGCAGCTACAACAACCTCCCGGCCAACGTCACCGGCTACTCCACCGGCATGACCAACTCGGTCAACGCGACCCTGACGGTCTACAACAACGCCGTCATGACCAAGGCCTTCACCCCGGCGATCATCGGCATGAACGGCACCTCGACCCTGACCTTCACCATCAGTAACGGGACCGGAGCACCGCTGCAAACCGGACTCGGCTTCACCGACAGCTACCCGGTCGGGGTGCTCAATACCGGCGCGGCCGCCACCAGCGTCGGGTGCGGCACCCCGGCCATCACCGCGGCAGGCGCCACGGGGCTCATCACCGTGAGCGGCGTGCAGGTCGCCGCGGCGCCCGCCAGCTGCACCATCTCGGTCCCGGTCACGGCGGCCGCCGCCGGCAGCTATCCCAACACTAGCGCCGGCAACATCACGGCGCTTGCCGGAGGGCTTACGGCAAACGGGCTTTCCAGCACCTTGAGCGTGGTCGGCACGACCCTTTCCAAGGCGTTTGCACCGGCAACCGTGCAGATCGGCTCCAACAGCACACTGGCCCTGACCATCACTAACGGCGCCGGGAACCCGGCCCAAAGTGCGCTGAGCTTCACCGACACCCTCCCCGCGGGCCTCGTCATCGCGAACCCGAACGGACTGGTGAACGGTTGCGGCGGGACAGTCACGGCAACAGCCGGCACGAGCGCCATCACCCTGCCGGCCGGGTCCCTTGCCGCCGCGGCCGCCAGTTGCACGATCAGCGTCAACACGACCGCGGCTGCCGCCGGCACCTACACGAACAGCTCCGCCAACATCTCCGGCGCCTCCGGCAACCTGGACGCCAGCGCCGCCAACGCGACGGTCAATTACCTGGCGCCGGCCGGCATCCTGAAGTCATTCTCGCCGGCGATCATCGCGCCCGGCGGGACCTCAACCATGAGCTTCACGATCTCCAATACCAACTCGATCCCCCTGACCGGCGCGGGCTTCACCGATACCCTCACCAACATCTCCAGCGCCGCCGCCCAGGCGGCGACCGGGAGCTGCGGCGGCGTGGCAAGCAACAGCTTCACCCTGGGGCAGACGGGTCTCCTCAGCTTCAGCGGCCTCACGGTCCAGCCCGGCGGCTGCACGGTCTCGCTAGCCGTCACCTCGGCGCTCCCCGGCAACCAGTACAACACCGCCAGCGGCGTTACCACGGCCCAGACCAGCATCGGCGCGGCGAGCAACAGCGCGCAGTTGACCGTGACCTCGCTGCCGCCGGCAACCACCAAGGCTTTCGGGCTCGCCGCCATTCCGGCCGGCGGAACCACGACCCTGGTGCTCACCCTCTCCAATCCGGCGGCCAACCCGAGCGCGCTTACCACGGTGCTGGTCGACGACGGCTTCCCGGCCGGCCTGGTCCTGCAAAATACCGTCTTCAGCTTCGTCCCGGCGGGCTGCGGCAGCGTCAGCAAAACCACCGGCGCGGCCTCCGCCCCCGGAGACAACAACGCACGCTTCTCGGTGGCGACCCTCGCCTCGGGCGCCACCTGCCAGGTCACCCTCAACGTCACCAGTTCGACCGCCGGCCCCATCACCAACACGACCTCGGCACCGAGCGCGGCCGGACCTACCGCGGTGAGCGGCTCCGCTGCCAGCGCCGCGCTGAACGTCCTGGCGCAGCCGCTTATCTCGATACTCAAGTCCGCCAGCGTGGCAAGCGCCAACCCTGGCCAGATCATCACCTACACCGTGCAGATCGTGAACTCCGGGGCGGGCGCCGGGAGCAACGTGGTTCTCACCGATGACATGAGCCCGTACGGCTCCTTCTCCATGGTCACCCCCTTCAGCTTCGCCGACAGTTCCCCGGTTTCCGGATTGACCCTGGGGGTGCCGCAATACTCGATTAACAACGGGACGTCCTGGGCGTACGCCCTGGTTTCCGGGGCCGGCGGCGCGCCCGCGAACTATGACGGCGCGGTCACCAGCTGGCGCATACCGATGACCGGCAGTATCAGGGCGGGGGGGAGCTGCATCGTTAATTACAAGATCATGGTGAAGTGAGTTAGGCCAATTTCCGGCTACGATATCGGCTCGCTTTATGTTACTGTTTGGACCCCGGCCGGCAAGAAAGCGCTGAATTCCCCGCTCCCTTGCCCGGGCGGCGGATGCAGGGGCACCGCACAGCTTTAAACCTTTGATCGGTCCGATCCGACGGATCGGTCGGATCTTAAAATAGGTCGGATAGGTCGGATCGGACCGATCATGCAAAATCGGAGCGAGAGTATTCATTTCCAGGAGAGCTGCACCGTGCGACAGTTGTTAATCACCTTTTTCCCAGTTTCCCCCCTGCGGAGGTAACCATGCTCCGCAACCTGACCCGACTCCTGCGCCCCCTGGTTCTCTGCTCCCTGCTGGGGCTTTTCTGCGCCAACCCGGCCCGGGGGGCCATCATCATCAACGCGCCGATGACGGACACCAACTCCAGCGGCTGGGTGCTAGGCGGCAACCCAAACTCGGCGATCCTGACCGGCAACGGCAGCATCGACGCCTCGGGCTCCGGGTGGCTGCGCCTGACCAACAACACCGGCGACCAGACCGGCTTCGCCTACAACACCACCAGTTTCGACCTGAGCGCCGGT
>Ga0209123_1001703_pt1 | contig 20751 bp, 16 predicted proteins | sample BarGraIncu00431A_FD_184500 | JGI IMG/M metagenome (GOLD analysis project Ga0209123, IMG submission 184500) | Arctic peat soil microbial communities from Barrow, Alaska, USA - Barrow Graham LP Incubations 004-31A (SPAdes) (version 2) | ecosystem: Environmental > Terrestrial > Soil > Wetlands >... | reverse complement strand
CTACGCCGCCGATAAAAAACTCTGCAATGACGAGTCCTCGTCCACGGCGCGCCTGCAATGCCGCCGCGACGCCAAGAGCGAGTACGACAAAACCATCGCGGCGGCCAGGGCGCAACTGGCAGCCCAGACACCAGCTTCCACGTCACGGCAGAATGCCACGGCGGTCTGCCCTGATTGCGCCCGGGTGATCGCCGTCAACGTGCGCGACAAAAAAGGCGAAGGCAGTGCCGTTGGCCTGATTGCTGGCGGCGTCACTGGCGCCATATTGGGCCATCAGGTGGGCGGCGGCATGGGCAAGGACCTGGCCACGGTCGCCGGTGCAGCGGGCGGTGCGTATGCGGGCAAAAGAATTGAAGAAAACGTCAGGACGCACAAGGTGTGGACGGTTCACGTGCAGTACCAGGACGGCCGCAAGCGCAGCTTCAGCTTCGAGCAAAACCCCGGCTTCAGGACCGGCGATGCGGTCAGGAACTCCGGCAACAGCATCGTGCGCCAGTGAATTGTCGGATAGAAGCCCGCAAAGGCACCCTTGGAACGTGCACGATTACAACCCCCGCACCACCTCCATCGCCTGCTCGACGCGCTCCACGGCGTGGATGGTCAAGCCTTCAATCGGCTTTTTCGGTGCATTGGCCTTGGGCACCAGCGCCACGCTAAAGCCCAGCTTGGCGGCTTCCTTCAATCTTTCCTGACCGCGCGGCGCTGGCCGCACTTCACCGGCCAGGCCAACCTCGCCAAAGGCAAAAAATCCCTTCGGTAGCGGCTTGCCGCGCAGGCTCGACGTGATCGCCAGCAACACCGCCAAGTCGGCAGCGGGCTCGCTGATGCGCACACCGCCGACCGCGTTCACAAACACGTCCTGGTCCATGCAGGCCACGCCCGCATGGCGGTGCAGCACCGCCAGCAGCATGGCCAGCCGGTCTTTGTCCAGGCCCACACTCAAACGCCGGGGCGACGGCCCACCGCTGTCGACCAGCGCTTGAATTTCCACCAGCATCGGCCGTGTGCCCTCCAGCGTCACCATGACGCAACTGCCAGGCACCGGCTCGGCATGCTGGCTTAAAAAGATGGCGCTCGGGTTGCTGACACCCTTGAGGCCTTTTTCGGTCATGGCAAACACGCCAATCTCGTTGACGGCGCCAAAACGGTTTTTGATGGCGCGCACCAGCCGAAAGCTTGAATGTGTATCGCCTTCAAAGTACAGCACGGTGTCCACCATGTGCTCCAGCACACGCGGCCCCGCCAGGGCGCCTTCCTTGGTGACATGACCGACCAGGACAATGCACACGCCGCTGGCTTTGGCGGCGCGCGTCAGGTGCGCGGCGCATTCGCGCACCTGGGCCACCGAACCTGGGGCCGAGGTGAGCTGATCGGAATACACGGTTTGAATCGAGTCGATGACGGCGATGTCGGGTTGTATGGAATCAAGCGTGGCGAGAATTCGCTCCAGTTGGATCTCGGCCAGCACCTTCACCTGGCTGTTGTCCTGCCCGAGGCGGCGCGAGCGCAGCGCCACTTGCGCGCCGCTTTCTTCGCCCGTCACGTACAAGGTGCTCTGGCCGCTGCGTTGCAGCGAATCCAGCGCCTGCAGCAGCAGCGTGGATTTGCCAATGCCGGGGTCGCCGCCGATCAGCACCACGCCGCCTTCGACCATGCCGCCACCCAGCACCCGGTCCAGTTCCTCGTGGCCGGTGGGCGTGCGCGCCATGTCCACCGCATCGATGTCGCCCAAAGTCACGACTTGAGCGGTCTTGGCCAAGGAAGCAAATCTGTTTTTGGTGGGGGACAAGCTCCCTGGCGCCGATTCGATCAGCGTGTTCCAGGCGTTGCAACTGGGGCATTTGCCTTGCCATTTGGGGCTGGTGCCGCCACAGTCGGAGCAAACGTAAACGGTTCTTTCTTTGGCCATGGCAGGATGGTACTGTATGAAACCACAGAGACCCGACGGACCTGCGCGAAAGTCCATCAATTGCCATCAAATTTATAGCAACATGTCAAGCGTCTGCGAGGGCTTCGGCAATTATTCCTCTGAAAATCAGGGTTGACAGCGCCCCTTCACGTCAAGTCTGCGCCCTTGGCGCGTGATCCAGATCAGGCCGGTGCCACGGGTCCACATGCGTCATCAGGTTCAGCACGCGATGCCGATGCAGCACACGCGCTCGCGCCGCCACCGCAATGTCGTGGCCGGCCTCCACGCTGATCGCGGCATCGACCTCGATGTGCGCGTCCACCATGATCATGTCGCCCATCTTGCGCGTGCGCACGTCGTGCACGCCGCTGACGCCCGGGGTTTCGATCAGCGTCAGGCGGATGGCCTGCACCTCCTGCTCGTCCACCGCGCGATCCATCAGGTCGTGCAGCGCGTCCCAGCTAAAGCCCCAGCCCATCTTGGTGACCATGAAGCCGACGATGAGCGCGGCGATCGGATCCAGGATCGGGTAGCCAGCCAGGTTGCCGATAATGCCGATGCCCACCACCAGCGAGGACGCCGCATCTGAGCGCGCATGCCAGGCATTGGCCACCAGCATGCTGGACTTGACGCGCTTGGCCACCGATAGCATGTAGCGAAACAACAGCTCCTTCGCAATCAGCGCCCCACCGGCCACCCAGAGGGCGATGACATGGACGGTTTGCACGGTTTCGGGCGCTTCCAGCTTGCGCGCAGCCGACCACAGCATGCCCAGGCCCACGGCCAGCAACAGCGTGCCCAGCACCAGCGAGGCGGCGGTCTCAAAACGCTGGTGGCCGTAGGGGTGGTCGACATCGGCGTCTTTTTTGCTGTGGTGGCTGGCGAACAGCACGACGAAGTCCGCCACCAGGTCCGACAGCGAGTGGATGCCGTCGGCAATCAGGCCTTGCGACTTGGCCACGAAACCGATCGCGATCTGGGTGATGGTCAGGACCAGGTTGACGCCCACGCTGACCCAGGTGCTGCGCGATGCCGCGGCGATGCGCTCGGCCGGGCTGTGGTCTGTGTCTTCGGGGTCATCGGCAAGTTCGGTGAATTTCATGGGAAGTTGTCGCTGGTTTTTTGGTGTTGCAGCGCAAATGGTAACGAATGTTTCAAGTCATGTGTTGTGCCACCGGCGCTGCAGCAGATCGAACGTCACCGGGGTGCCCGCCCAGGATGAACGGGATCGACATAAAAGCGATCAGGATCACGGGTACCAGTGCGGCCAGCACGACACCGCCGAATTGACTGATGAATAAGCGAAGGGATGAATCCATGGAGAGCCTCTTGGGTGAAGTGAATCAATGTCGCTATCTTCGCAGTCCCGTCTTAAGGGCGCCTTAGGGCGAAATTTGGCAACTTGAGGGCAGGTGTCGCAACAAAGCGATTGACCGGTTTGACGCAGGCTATCAAAATTGGAGCGGCGAGCACAACCATGGCACGCAGACCACATGAAAAAACAACGAATATGAAAACACCTGTCAACACCTTCAAACAAGCCCTGCAAAACCAGCAAACCCAGATCGGCCTGTGGCTGGGTCTGGCTGACCCCTATTGCGCTGAAATTCTGGCCGGCACCGGCTATGACTGGCTGCTGATCGACGGCGAGCACGCGCCCAACGATCTGCGCTCAGTCCTCGGGCAGCTGCAAGCCATTGCCAGCGCCACCAGTGCGCTGGCGGGCCCTGGTTCGCACCCCGTGGTTCGCATACCGGTGGGCGACACTGTGCTCATCAAGCAATACCTCGAACTGGGTGCGCAGACCATTCTGGTACCCATGGTGGATACGGCGGCCGAAGCGGCCCAAATGGCGCAAGCCATGCGCTACCCGCCGCAGGGCATTCGCGGCATCGGCAATGTGCTGGCGCGCTCGTCGGGCTGGCAGCGCTACCCCAACTACCTTCATGAAGCCAATGAGCAGGTCTGCCTGCTGGTGCAGGCCGAGACCGTGGAGGCGATGAAAAACCTGGACGCCATCGCCGCCACACCGGGCGTCGATGGCGTCTTTATCGGCCCGGCCGACTTGTCGGCCTCGATGGGTTTTCCCGGCAATCCTGCTCACCCCGAGGTACAGGCGGCGATTGAAGACGGTATCGAGCGCATCCTCAGGGCGGGCAAGACAGCCGGCATCCTGGCCACCAGCGAAGCCCAGGCACGCAAGTGGCTGGCTGCCGGGGCCTTGTTCGTGGCGGTGGGCGTCGACACCATGCTGCTGTCGGCCGCGGCGGCGGCGCTGCTGGAGACGTACAAGCCGTCAGCTGCCCGTACTGCCACGGTCGGCGGCTATTGACAATACTATTAAAACAATAGCTTCTTGCCCAGATTCGACGGGGGCTAGAAGCCGATATGACTTACAGTTGGTCGGCAAAGTGGCGACGATTTCAATAACGGAGGCCCATGACAGACCCCAAACCGCAGGCACTGGCTCAAATTGACGCCTGTGCGCAAGCCTCATTGGCCCTGCTGCTGCGCAACCTCACGCCCAGTGGCATTCTGGCGGCCAGCCGCACCGAAGCGGCCGAGGCGCGCCGTTACACGCGCATCTTCGGCCGAGACGCCGCCATCTGCATCCTGGCCATGTGCGGCAGCGGGGATAGATTACTCGAACAAGGCTCGGTGGCCAGCCTGGACGCTTTGGCCGCCCGGCAGGCCACCAACGGACAGATCCCGAAATACGTCGACCCCGACGGCAAAGACGCCGATTTCTGGTACCTGGGCTGCATCGATGCCACGCTGTGGTGGCTGATTGCAGTGGACCATGTCCGCCGCCACGGCCTTGTCGGGCCGGCACACTGGCAGCACGAGGTTGAGCGGGCCATCAACTGGCTGCTCGCCCAGGAACACCCCTATTTTCGACTGCTGCAGCAAAACGAGGCCAGTGACTGGGCCGACATCATGCCGCGATCGGGCTATGTGCTGTACTCCAACACCCTGTGGTACGACGTCAAGCGGCGCTACGCACTGGCCGACCCGGGGGTGACGCATCACCATTTCAACCACCTGTTTCATCCGTTTCAACACGATTTGCCAGAATACCAGCGGGCACGCCTGCTGCAGCACTACGCCCGTCGCGGGCAGCGCGATTCGGGCCTGTACCTGAGCTTCGTCAACCTCGCCTTTGCCGGCAACGAAGGCGACGTGTTCGGCAACGTACTGGCCATCCTGAGCGGCTTGGCGAGCGAGTCCATGGGGCATCGCATCGTCAAGAGCATCGTCGCCGCCCGCGCCAGCGAGCCCTACCCGATTCGCGTCGTGCTGCATCCCCTGTCGCGCCAGCACGAGCTTTGGCGTCCCTACATGGCGCGTCACCAGCAAAACCTGATGCACCAATACCACAACGGGGGTATCTGGCCGTTCGTGGGCGGATTCTGGGTCATGGCGCTGGCGCGCCTGGGGCTACGCGAGCTGGCTTGGCAGGAACTCGCCAAGCTCGCCCACGTGAACGCGCTCGACGACTGGCGGTTCACCGAATGGCTGCACGGCCATTCGCTCCAGCCAATGGGTATGGCCGGGCAAAGCTGGAACGCGGCCACTTTTTTACTGGCGCGGCGCACACTCATGAGCGAAGAGTCCGTCTGGCAAGATCGGCGCAGTTAGGAAACGGCAACGGCCTACCTGGTCTTCGACGTGTGCGTTTGCGCACAGTTTGGGCGATCCATTTGGTATAAGCTGCGCCTCACCATGACCGTTCTTCCCTTGACTGCCAATGCCGAGGCCGTGCCGGCCCTATCGCGACGGCAGCCCCCTGTTGGAGGCCTGCAATGAACGGGCTGACCAGCGCCGAGGCGGCGGACCGGCTCAAGCAATACGGTCCCAACCGGCTCAAACCCGCATTGCAGCGCGCGATGGTGCTGCAATTCCTCGCGCAATTTCGCAACCCGCTGGTATTGATCCTGTTGGTGGCCAGCGGCATTTCTGCGCTGACCGGCGACGTCACGGGCGCCCTCATCATCGGCGCGATCGTGGTCATGAGTGTGACACTGGACTTTGTACAGGCTTACCGGGCCGGTCGTGCCGCTGAACGGCTGGCCTTGCGGGTGGCAGTCACCGCCAGCGTGCTGCGTGACGGCAAACCTTGCGAACTGCCGGTGGCGGAACTGGTTCCCGGCGATGTCGTGCTGCTGTCGGCCGGCAACCTGATAGCGGCCGACGCCCGGCTGCTGGAGGCGGATGACTTCTTCGTCAACCAGGCCCAGCTGACAGGCGAGCCTTTTCCGGTAGAAAAGAAGGCTGCGCAGTCGCAAGACGTGCCCGCGCAAGCCAGCGCGCCTGAGACTTGGGCGCTGGACGCCGTTGACACTGTCTTCATGGGCAGCTCGGTGGTCAGCGGCTCGGCCCATGTGCTGATTGGACGCACCGGCAGCGCCACCGCCCTGGGGCAAATAGCAGTCAGCCTGGCCGAGAAAGCGCCACCCACGGCGTTTGAGATCGGCACCCGCCATTTCGGCATGCTCATCATGCGCTTGACATTTTTGCTGGTGCTGTTCACCCTGCTGGTCAATGTGGCCTTGCACCGGTCGGTGCTCGAATCATTTTTGTTTGCAGTGGCGCTGGCCGTCGGCCTCACGCCCGAGTTATTGCCGATGGTGGTGTCGGTGACGCTGACGCGCGGTGCCCTGCGCATGGCCGCCCTGAAGGTGATCGTCAAGCGTCCGTCCGCCATTCAGGACATGGGGACCATGGACGTGCTGTGCACCGACAAGACCGGCACCCTGACCGAGGCGCGCATCCGGCTGGAGCGCCATGTGGATGCCGGGGGTCAGGATGATCCGCACGTTCTGGAATTGGCCTACCTCAACAGCTACTTTGAAAGTGGGCTAAAAAGCCCGCTGGACGATGCCATCCTGGCGCATCAGGAAATTGATGTGTCTGCGTGGAGCAAGATCGACGAAGTGCCATTTGATTTTGAGCGGCGCCGCGTGTCGGTGCTGGTGGAGCGTACCGGTGCGCGCCGGCTGGTCGTCAAGGGGGCCCCCGAAGATATTGTTCGTTTGTGTACGCACTACCAAGACAGTGCGGATGCCACGGTGGCGCTCGACGAGGCGGCACGCGCGCGGATCAACGCGCTGTTTGACAGCCTGGGCGAGGAGGGTTTTCGGGTGCTGGGCATCGCCTCGCGCGATGTGGCCATTGACCACCCGCACGCCGTGGTATCCGATGAGAGTGAACTCGTGTTCGCGGGTTTTGCCGCCTTTCTGGACCCTCCCAAAGCCAGCGCCGGCGAGGCGCTGAAAGCGCTGGCGGCCAGCGGCGTGGCCGTGAAAATCGTCACCGGTGACAACGAACGGGTGACGCGCCACGTCTGCACCCAGCTGGGCGTGGCCATCGAGGGCGTGCTGACCGGCACCGAGGTGGAGGCCCTGCATGACGACGCGCTGCGGGCCCGGGTGGAGGGTGTCAACCTGTTTTGCCGCGTCAACCCGGCGCAAAAAAACCGCATCATCCTGGCGCTAAAAGGCCGCGGCCATGTGGTGGGCTATCTGGGCGACGGCATCAATGACGCGCCCTCGCTGCACACGGCCGATGTGGGGCTCTCGGTCGAGGGTGCGGTGGACGTGGCCAAGCAGGCCGCTGCCATGATTCTGCTGGAGAACGACCTGATGGTGCTGCACAAAGGCATCCTGGAAGGCCGGCGCACCTTTGGCAACGTGATGAAGTACATCATGATGGCCACCAGCTCCAATTTTGGCAACATGTTCAGCATGGCCGCAGCAACCCTGTTTTTGCCGTTTCTGCCGATGTTGCCACTGCAGATTTTGCTCAACAACCTGATGTATGACGTATCGGAAATCACGCTGCCCATGGACAACGTGGACGAGGAAGATCTGGCGCAACCCAAACGCTGGGACATGGGCTTCATCCGCAATTTCATGTTGACCATCGGGCCCATCAGCTCGCTGTTTGATTTTTTGACGTTTTACCTGCTGCTCAGCCTGTTCAATGCGCACGAGTCCCTGTTTCGCACCGGCTGGTTTGTGGAATCCATCGCCACCCAGGTGCTGGTGATTTTTGTCATTCGCACCCGGCGCAACCCCTTGCGCAGCCACCCGAATCGCTGGCTGGTGCTGACCTCGGTGGCGGTGGTTATCACGGCGATGCTGTTGCCGTTCACGCCATTGGCCCCCTATCTGGGTTTTACGCCCTTGCCGCTGTCTTACTTTGGGTTGCTGGTGGCGTTATTGGTCACGTATTTGTTGATGGTTGAAGGGGGCAAGCAATGGTTTTACAGGCGAATGACGAGGGCCTGACAACAGAGCAAGCCGCCAAGCGCTTGGCCGAGGACGGCCCCAACGCGCTGCCCGGCGACCAACGGCGCACGCTGCTGGGCATCGTCAAAGAAACCTTGCGCGAGCCGATGTTCCTGCTGCTGCTGGCAGCGGGCTTGCTGTATCTGCTACTGGGTGACTTGCAGGAAGGCCTGATTTTGTTGGGCCTGGTGCTGATGGTGCTGGCGCTCACCCTGTATCAGGAGGGCAAGACCGAGCGCGCGCTTGAATCGCTGCGCGACCTGTCGAGCCCGCGTGCGTTGGTGCTGCGCGACGGCCAGCCACAGCGCATTGCCGGCAGTGACGTGGTGCTGGGCGATATCCTGATCCTGGCCGAGGGTGACCGCATTCCCGCCGATGCGGTGCTGCTGAGCGGCGCCGAGGTGCAGGTCGATGAATCGCTGCTGACTGGCGAGTCCGTGCCGGTGAGCAAGGTGGCGGATGCGATGGCGGTGCAAGCGGCAGCACCGCGCCCCGGGGGCGACGGCCATGCACATTTGTTTTCCGGCACGCTGCTGGTCAAGGGCCACGGCAGCGCGCGTGTCACCGCCACCGGGGCGCACAGCGAGATCGGACGCATTGGCACGGCGCTGGTGAGCCTGAGCAGCGAGCCCTCGCCGCTCAAAAAACAAACCGCCAGTCTGGTCAAGGTGTTGGCGCTGGTTGCCTTGGCGGCCAGCCTGTTTCTGGTCGCGGCATTTGGTCTGATGCGAGGCGACTGGCTGGCGGCGCTGCTGGCCGGCATTGCGCTGGCGATGGCCTTGCTGCCGCAGGAGTTCACCGTGGTGCTCACGGTGATTCCGGCCTTGGGCGCCTGGCGCCTGTCAAAACAGAACGTGCTGACCCGGCGCATCGCTGCCATCGAGACGCTGGGTGCAACCTCGGTGTTGTGCGTGGACAAAACCGGCACGCTGACCGAGAACCGCATGACCGTGGCTGAGCTGTATGTGCAAGGCAAAAACTTGTCGATTGACTACGCCGTCACTTCGGAATTGCCCGAGAGCTTTCATACGCTGGTGGAGTTCTCCATTCTGGCCAGCGTGGCCGACCCGTTTGACCCGATGGAAAAAGCCTTTCACCGTCTCGGCCAGCATTTTCTGCAAGACACGGAGCACCTGCACCACGACTGGACCTTGATGCAGGAATATGGTTTGACGCCCGAACTGCGCGCCATGTCCCGCGTCTGGAAAGCGCAGCAAGATCAGCAGCATGTGGTGGCGGCCAAGGGCGCGCCTGAAGCCATCGTCGACCTGTGCCACCTGGACGGCGCCGCACAAGCCCGCATTGCGTCAGCGGTGGATGCCATGGCGGCCAAAGGTCTGCGCGTGCTGGGCGTCGCCCAGGCGCGTTTTGAGGGTGAGCAGTGGCCTGCCATCGAGCACGACTTTGAGTTTGAGTTCATTGGCTTGCTGGGGCTGGCCGACCCCTTGCGCGGCGAGATTCCTGACGCGATGGCCGAGTGTCGCAGCGCCGGTATTCGTGTGGTGATGATCACGGGGGACTATCCCGCCACCGCCAGTGCCCTTGCGCGTCAGGCGCAGTTGCAAACAAGCCTGGACGTGGGTGCTGCTGACCCGCTGCTGACCGGCGACGCCATGGCCGCCATGAGCGACACGGAGCTGCAGGCACGCATGCCAAGCGTCAGCGTCTGCGCCCGCATTGCGCCGGAGCAAAAGCTGCGCATCGTGCAAGCACTCAAAGCCAATGGCGAGGTGGTCGCCATGACCGGCGACGGCGTCAACGATGCCCCGGCGCTGAAAGCTGCCCACGTCGGCGTCGCCATGGGTGGGCGCGGCACCGACGTGGCGCGCGAGGCCGCTTCGCTGGTGCTGCTGGACGATAACTTTGCCTCCATCGTGCGCGCGGTTCGCCTGGGGCGGCGCATTTTTGACAACCTGCGCAAGTCCATGTCCTACATCCTGGCGGTGCATGTGCCCATTGCCGGCATGGCGCTGCTGCCCGTTTTGCTGGGCTGGCCCACCATGCTGTTCCCGCTTCATATTGCGTTTCTGGAGCTGGTGATCGACCCGGCGTGCTCCATGGTGTTCGAGAACGAGCCGTCCGAGTCGGATGTGATGCAGCGCGCGCCGCGTGATGTGAATACCCCCCTGTTTGGCGGGCTGACGCTGCTGCTGGCGCTGCTGCAAGGCCTGGGCGCATTGGCAGTGGCGATGGGTGCCGCCCTGTGGGGCGCGGGCCAGTTGCCTGAAGGCGCGGCGCGGGCATTCGCTTTTGCCACGCTGGTCTGCACCAACCTGGCACTGATTTTCTCCAATCGCAGCCGCGCCGGGTCGCTGTGGGCCAGTTTGTGGGTGCCCAACCGGACGCTTTGGATCGTGGCAGGCGCGGCGCTGGCCCTGTTGGCGCTGGCGCTGTATCTGCCGTGGCTGGCGCGTTTGTTTGTGTTTGAGCCGCTGCCCCTGCTTTATTTGGGGGCTGCGCTGGGCTTGGGTTTGGCCAGCATGTTGTGGTTTGAGGCGGTCAAACTCGGTCAGCGCCAGACGGCAAAAGCTGCGTCAATCTGATCGCGTGTTGGATGGACCGGAGTCCTCGTCCAATGCGCTGGCTACAAGCTGCGCCCGCAATGTTTCCACTTCGTCAAGCAACTGCAACGCCAGCGCGGCCCCAGCCAGGTTAACGCCCAGGTCGCGTTGCAGGCGCGCTGCCACCGTGACGTGGCGGGTCTGCGCGCTGGTAAAGCGCCAGTTCGCGGGCTCATTGCCAGCCATCGGTGCCAGGGCGCCTTCCTCGATCAACTCGAGGATGAAATCGGTCTGCACGGCGCAAGTGCGGCTGATCTCAAGCAGGGTCAGCTCGGTGGCCGGTTCTGCTGTCGCGGCGCGGGCGGCGCCGCGCGTTGGGGTGGTACTCATGCGGCGGCTCCCAGTTTGGCGCGTGGCTTGAAGGATTTGAACTGTGTAGCCATGCTGCGGTAAAACGCCTGCGCCCCTTCGCTGTCGGCCGGGGGCAAGGCAATTTTCAGCACAAAGTAAAAGTCCCCGGGCGTGCGCGCCGGAATGCCACGCCCCTTCAGGCGCAGCTTGCGGCCTTCGACCGAACCAGCCGGAATCTTCAGCTCAACGAAGCCGCTCGGGGTTGGGACATCAATCTGCGCACCCAGCGCCGCTTCCCATGGCGCTACCGGCAAATCCAGGTAAACATCGTGCTTGTCGATGCGGTAGTGCGCATGCGGGCGAAACTCGATTTCAAGGTACAGGTCACCCGGCGCGCCCTGCCCCATGCCGGGGTCACCTTGGCCGGCCAGGCGAATCTGCTGCCCGGCGCGCACCCCTTTGGGAATGCTGAACTCGATGGTGTGTTCGCGCGTGGACACATGGCCCTGGGCGTCCAGCGTTGGCACCTGCAGTGTGACCCGGCGCATGGCGCCGTGGTAGGCGTCTTCCAGGTCGATCTGGATTTTGGCGTGCCGGTCCTGCCCCGGCGCATGAAAAGCGGCACCAGCGCGCTGACCACCGCGCTGCGCGCCAAAGCCGCGACTGAACAGTGACTCAAAAAAGTCGCTGTAATCGCCGGCCTCGCCCGCGCCAAATCCCGCACCGCCGGTTTCGAACCCGGCGTTCCAGTCCGGCGGTGGGCGAAACTCCTGCCCACCCTTCCAGTTGGCACCCAGTTGGTCATAGGCGGCGCGCTTTTCCGGGTCCCTCAAAACCTCATAGGCCTCGCCAATTTCCTTGAAACGGGCTTCCGCGTTGGACTCCTTGCTGACGTCGGGATGGTACTTGCGGGCCAGGGTGCGGTGCGCGCGCTTGATCTCGTCCTGCGTCGCGCTGCGCTTCAGACCCATGGTCTTGTAATAGTCCTTGAATTCCACTTGCATCCTCCCGGCAATAAATACTGCTCACCAGCGCAAGCACGACGCTGACGCCGGGATTGATTGTCACCCCGCTCAGGGGCAGCGTCCATCAACGTCAGTCAGTGTGTTCCTTGCGCGCTTTTTGCACCTTCTCCAGGCTGACCTTGACCTTGATCCGCTCCGCATTGATGGGCGTGCGAATGCCAAACTGCGGGTTGCTGGTCTCGCGGTAAAGATATTTACTCACGGGCATGCCGCCCGCATTGACAATACTCACGACCTGGGGCTGGTTGGCGCGCAGGCCGCGCGCAACGACGACCGCTTTTTCTCCGTTGACCAGTTGAACATAAGTGCCCGGCGGATAAAACCCGAGCGCCGTCGCCATGGCCGAACCGATGCTGGCGGTGTCTGGCGTCGCGCCCAAAAATACCGACTTCGCCGCGCCCAAGGCCGACATGGCGAGTCGCGTTTTGCGCGCCGCCATCTTGGCGACAAAACCATCCGCCAGGCGCAGCAGGCGCCGAGCCATCGCGTTGTGCGCCAGCCCGTGTGACTCATCGGTTTCATGGTGCCAGCGCACGATGTCAAGTTGGTCTTCATCGCTCACCCCCATGAGCCGCAGCAGCTCGACACTTTTGCTGGGGTGTTCCCGCACCAGCACGCGCTGCGCCTCGGTCGGCAACGAACTCTGCCGGGCCAGACCGTCCTGCTCCCGCGCCATGCCAATGTTCATGACCAGGGCAGCACGAAACAGGCTGCTGCCGGTGACCGCCGCCATGTCAAGTTTTTCTACGGTCAACGCACAAACCACCGCTGACAGCAGGGCATGGGTCGCACAGTAACCCAAGCTGATGTCGGCCAGCGCCTGAAACAGGATGAACAGGCATTCATCCGGATCGCTGCTGAGCAGCTCCAGCGCCCGGCTCTCAATGCCCGCCAGCCGGGGCAAGGGATTGATGGCGGCCTCGCCCTGGTACAGCAGCCCGCGCAATATCTCCTGCAAATCGAGCCAGCCCCCCAGCACCTGGGCGCCCGACAGGTAATCGGTCTCCACGAGCTCACTTGGCAGATCCGCTTGCATGATGGTGTCGAGATCGACGCCCCGGCGGATCAGGGCGTTGATCAACCGCTCATAGCTTTTTTGCCAGGCGCGGGCATCACTGGCAGTCATGCAGGCCTGGTGGGCATGCAGCATCTCACGCTGCTGCTCTGACAGGATCACCTGCCCCCGGCGCAGCAGCAAGCGCCCGTCAGGGGCCCACACATCAACCGGCAGCGTGTTGCCGAGTTTGAGTCGGGCCACGGGAAGCGCCACGTAATCCATCAGTCTGCGACCAGCACGGGAACACGCGGCGCCAGTGCGCACATCAGTTCGTAGCCCACCGTCCCGGCCGACTGCGCCACCTCGTCAATCCCCAGCACCAGGCCATTGGCGGCACGCCCCCACAGGGTGACGTCGCTGCCGATCCCAACCTGGCCACCGGCTGCTGTCACGGCACTCAGGTCAACAGCGAGCATGTCCATGCTCACGCGGCCCACGGTGCGCGTGCGAACCCCGTTCACCAGCACCGGCGTGCCCGTGGGGCAGACGCGCGGGTAGCCGTCGGCATAGCCGCAGGCGACGACACCGACCTGGATCGGCTTGTCCGCCACAAATGTTGAGCCATATCCGACGCTAGCCCCCGTATCCAGTGCTTGAGTAGCTATTATTTTTGCAGTAAGTGTCATGCTGGGCTGCAGCCCCCAGTCAGCGGCACTGTGCTGGGGGAAGTCCGGCGCGCTGCCATAAATGGCAATGCCGGGGCGCACCCAGTCGGAGGCGACGAAGCCGTCGCCCGGCTTGTCGTCCGCTTGCCTGGCTGGCGTGTGAAGCAGGGTGGCCGCGCTGTTGCTCAAGGTGCGCTCACCCGGCAAGTCGCGCGTGACTTCGGCAAACACCGCCATCTGCTCTTTGACACCGCGCGCGCCATCGGCGTCGCTGAAATGCGTCATCAGCGATATTTCGTCGACCTGCGGCAGGGCATTCAAACGCGTCCAGGCGGCGCGGTAACGTTGCGGCGTAAAGCCAAGCCGGTTCATGCCCGAATTCATTTTCAGGAATACCCGTTGCGCCACCTTGGTTTTGTGGCTGGCCAGCATGTCAATCTGTTCGTCGCAGTGCACGGTGTGCCACAGGTCCAGGCGCGAGCACAGTTCCAGGTCGCGCAACTCGAACGCGCCTTCGAGCAAAAGAATCGGTCCACGCCAGCCCAGGGCCCGCACGCGCTGCGCTTCGTCCAGGTCCAGCAGGGCAAAGCCGTCGGCCGCGCGCAAACCCTCAAATACGCGCTCAATACCATGGCCGTAGGCATTGGCCTTGACGATGGCCCAGACCTTGGCGTCCGGCGCGGCCAGACGGGCGCGCGCCAGATTGTGGCGCAGGGCGGCGGTGTGAATGGTGGCTTGGATCGGACGTGGCATAGGGTGCTCAGGGGTTAAAGCTTACAGCCGGGATTTTGACACCTCGGGGCCGTGCTATAAACCCGCATCGTTCGGAGACCCATCACATTAACTGCATCAGCCACTGATGCGCGCCTGTAGACAATGAAACGCGGCTTTTTTACCATCATGTCGGCGCAGTTTTTCAGCTCGCTGGCCGACAACGCCTTGTTTGTGACCGCCGTGCAATTGCTCCGAAGCAGCCACGCGCCCGAGTGGCAGCAAGCCGCTTTGGTGCCGATGTTCGCGCTGTTTTACGTGGTGCTGGCGCCGTTTGTCGGGGCTTTTGCTGACTCCATGCCCAAGGGCAAGGTGATGTTGCTCAGCAATTTCATCAAAGTGCTGGGTTGCTTGTTCATGCTGTTTGGCTCGCATCCCTTGCTGGCCTACGCCATTGTGGGGCTGGGTGCAGCGGCCTATTCGCCGGCCAAATACGGCATCCTGACGGAATTGTTGCCAGCCTCGCAGCTGGTCAAGGCCAACGGCTGGATTGAAGGCCTGACCATTGCCTCCATCATTTTGGGCGTGCTGCTGGGCGGACAACTGGTGGGGCCGGTGATTGCGCCCTGGCTCTTGTCGCTTGATTTTCCCCTGATAGACACCGGCGTGAACAACGCGCCCGAGGCCGCCATTTCCGTGCTGATTTTTGTCTATTTGCTGGCGGCCTGGTTCAACACCCATATTCCCCTGACCGGGGTGGAGATGCGGCCGATGCCGCGACGCGTCACATCTCTGTTGCCTGATTTTTGGGCCTGTAACGTCCGCTTGTGGCGCGACAAACTGGGCCAGATTTCGCTCGCCGCCACCACGCTGATCTGGGGCGTGGCGGGCAATTTGCGCTTTATTGTGCTGGCCTGGGCGGCCGCAGCGCTGGGCTACTCGGTGACGCAAGCCTCGGCCCTGCAAGGTGTGGTGGCGATTGGCATGGCGGCCGGCGCGGTCGTGGCGTCGATGCGCATGCGCCTTGAAGACGGTCCCCGTGTCATCACGCTGGGTATCGTCATGGGCATTTTGATCATCCTGCTGATCTTTATCAGCAACGTCTGGGTGGCGGCGCCGTTTCTGATTTTGCTGGGGGCGCTGGGCGGCTTCCTGGTGGTGCCGATGAACGCGCTGCTGCAGCATCGCGGTCACAATTTGATGGGGTCGGGGCGCTCGATTGCGGTGCAAAACTTCAACGAGCAGGCCTGCATTCTGGGTCTCGGCGCGGCCTACAGCCTGTCCACCGGCTTGGGCCTGCCGACCTTCGCCGCCATTACCGGCTTTGGTCTGGTGATCGCCGGCTTCATGTGGCTGATCCGGCGCTGGCACGCGCACAATTGCGTGGTGCATCAGGTCGAGATCGAGCATCTGCTGAGCATTGCGCGCAACGACAAGTTTGAGGTTTGAGGCCATTGAAGCGATTTTTCGCCGTCCTGCCTTGAGCAAAACGGCGCTGGCGGCGGCGGCACTGACGCTCAACGCCTTCGTCTGGGGGGTGTCGTGGTGGCCGTTTCGCACCTTGCAAAGCCTGGGCCTGCACCCGCTATGGACCACGGCCCTGATTTATACCTTTGGCCTGCTGTGTCTGACACTGGTGCAGCCGCGCGCCTGGCGCGGCTTCTTGCACCACCCCGAGCTATGGTGGCTGCTGCTGGCAGCCGGGCTGACCAACGTCGGCTTCAATTGGGCGGTGACGGTGGGCGACGTGGTGCGGGTCGTCTTGCTGTTTTATTTGATGCCGGCCTGGGTGGTGCTGCTGGCCTGGCCCCTGCTGCGGGAAAAGCCCACGGCGGGCTCCTTGTTACGCCTGGCATTGGCGCTGGCGGGCGTGGTGATTGTGCTCAAAACCCCGGCGTCGCCCTGGCCGGTGCCCGAGAGCCTGGCCGACTGGCTGGCCCTGATGGCTGGCTTTTGTTTTGCCCTGACCAACATCCTGCTGCGCCGTCTCAACCACACGCCGTGCGAGTCGCGCATGCTGGCCATGTTTGTGGGCGGCGCGCTGCTGGCCAGCGCTGCTGCGGTGCTCGGTCTGGGCTTAAACGTGGTGACGCCGCTGCCCGCGCCCGACCTGGCCTGGGTCGCCTGGGGGCTGCTGATCAGCCTGGCGTTCCTGGCGGGCAACCTGGCGCTGCAGTACGGGGCCGCCCACCTGAGCGCCAGCGCGACCTCGCTCATCATGCTGTCAGAAGTGATCTTTGCCAGCGGCTCCTCGGTACTGCTGGGGGCCGGGACGCTGTCGACGCACACCCTGATCGGCGGCGCACTGATCCTGTTGGCATCGCTGCTGTCAGTGCTGACGTTCCGCCAACCTTCTTAGGCGCTGGGAGGAGGGACGCCCCCTCCATCACGCGACTTGATCAGAAGTGCGACACTGGCAGCCCCATTCACCCGCCTGGAGCGCCCATGAGCACTGTGTACGATTTTGAGGCCTTGCAAATCAACGGCCAGCCGGTGTCCTTGAGCCAATTCAAGGGCCGGGTCATGCTGATCGTCAACACGGCCAGTGCCTGTGGCTTTACCCCGCAATTTGCCGGTCTGGAAGAATTACACGAGACCTATGGCAACCAGGGGCTGGTGGTGCTGGGCTTCCCCTGCAATCAGTTTGGCGCGCAAGACGCCGGCAGCAACGATGAAATCGCCGAGTTCTGTCAGTTGAACTACGGCGTGAGCTTTCCCATGATGGCCAAGATCGACGTCAACGGCGCGCAGGCACACCCGCTGTACCAGTGGTTGACCACGGAGGCGCCCGGCCTGCTCGGCAGCAAGGCGATCAAATGGAATTTCACCAAGTTCCTGGTCGGCAAGGACGGCCAGGTCCTCAAGCGCTATGCACCCACCGCCACGCCCGCGAGCCTGGCGAAAGATATTGAAACGGCGCTGGCGGCCTGAGCCAACTCAGTTAAGCCGGATCAGGGCCAGCGCGGGCGAGGGCCGCGTCACGCGGGCGTCGAACGGATGCGCCAGCGTGCCCACCGCGCGCAGGATGCGCTGCACGTAGGCGCGGGTTTCCTGGTACGGCGGCACGCCACGGTAACGTTCCACCTTGCCCTCGCCCGCGTTGTAGGCGGCGGCCACCAAGGCAATATCGCCCTCAAAATAGGCCAGCAACCAGCGCAGGTAGGCCAAGCCACCGCGGATGTTCTGCGCCGCGTCAAACGGGTTGCGCACCTGGAAGCGCTGGCTGGTTTCGGGGATCAACTGCATCAGGCCTTGGGCATTCATGGGCGACAGTGCCTGACTGTCGAAATTGGATTCAGCGGCGATGATGGCCAGCGCCAGCTGCGGCTGCACCTGGTACTGAGGCGCCATCTTCATCACCAGCTCAAAAATCTTGCGCGGCGCAATCGCGTGGTAGTCCACACCCGGCTCTGGCGCCAGGTCGGTCGCCGCTGGCGGCGGCGGCGCCGGTGGGCGCAGGCACTCGGGCACTTCGGGGGTCGGTTCCCCCACGATTTTCAGCATGCGTTGGGCGGCTTCCAGCCCCTGTGCGGCAGCGACCTGAAAAAAGTAGGCTGCAGTCGCGTCATCGCGTGGCACGCCGCGCCCGTTGGCATAAATCCAGCCCAGGTTGTAGTGGGCTTGGGCGTCGCCCAGCAGCGCGGCCTTGCAGTACAGAGAAATCGCCAGCGCCGGGTTGCGCGGCACGCCTTCGCCATTCTCAAAGGCGATGGCTTGCTGGCGCAGATCGACCGCGCGGGTATCCGGGGCGCTGATGCCCGCCGCGCTGTCCTGGGCCAGCGCTGGCAAGGCAGCGGCGACACCCAGAAGGGTGATCAACAGCGGACGGCGGCATCGGACCAGGGGGTGCATACGGCGCAGTGTCAGCACTTTTTGTGCTGCGCCGCTTGCGAAAAATCAACGCGGCATCGTGCGCAGGCGTTCCGCTGCCTCGCGCAGGCTGGCGGCGGTGCTGTCCCAGCCCAGGCAGGCATCGGTAATGGAGACGCCGTAGCGCAAGTCTTGCGGGCGCGCCAGCTTTTGGTTACCTTCGAACAGGTTGGATTCGAGCATCACGCCCTTGATCGAACGGTTGCCGTCGGCAATCTGGTGCACCACGTCTTTGAGCACCAGCGTTTGCAGCGCATGGTTTTTGCGCGAGTTGGCGTGGCTGCAATCGACCACGATGTTGACCGGCAACTTGGCCGCCTTGAGCGCAGCCTCGGCTTGCGCCACCGCCACCGAGTCGTAGTTGGGCACGGCACCGCCGCGCAGGATCAAATGACCAAACGCATTGCCGCGCGTCTGCGTCAGCGCCACCTGACCGTCACCATTGATACCCAAAAACGCATGCGGCTGCGCTGCCGACAACATACCGTTCAAGGCGACGTCCAGGTCACCGTCGGTGCCGTTCTTGAAGCCGACCGGGCTCGACAGGCCGCTGGCCATTTCACGGTGCGTCTGGCTCTCGGTGGTGCGCGCGCCGATCGCGCTCCAGGCGATCAGGTCGCCCAGGTACTGCGGCGTGATCGGGTCCAGCGCCTCGGTGCCGCAAGGCAGGCCCATGTCATTGAGGTCCACCAGCAGGCGCCGCGCGATGTGCAGGCCTTCTTCGATGTCAAACGAGTCGTCCATGTGCGGGTCGTTGATCAAACCCTTCCAGCCGACCGTGGTGCGCGGTTTTTCAAAGTACACGCGCATCACGATGAACAGTTGGTCGGCCAGCTCGTCGGCCAGCGCTTTGAGGCGCTGCGCGTAATCCTTTGCCGCGGCAATGTCGTGGATCGAGCAGGGCCCAACCACCACCAGCAAACGCGGGTCGCGTCCGCTCAGAATGCCGGCCACCGCCTGGCGTGCCGTGGTGACCGTCTGGGTGGCGCGCGCGCTGGCGGGCACATCGTCGTGCAACTGGGCCGGCGATAGCAAGGTGTGCTGGGACAGCACGTTCAGATTTTCAAAGGCCGAGGGGAAGGTCATGGCAGCGCCTGTTCCATAAAATTTATAAGAAATAGGGCTCTAGCCCCCGTGGTATCTGCGTAAGAAGCTATATATTCAATAGCGATCTTATTGTGATTCTTGCATCGCCTGGTCCAGCACCTCAATCCAGTGGCGCACCGGGGTGTCGGTGCCGCTTTGCAAGTGCGTGATGCAGCCGATGTTGGCCGAGACGATGACATCGGGTGGCGCCGCGCCAAAGGTGGTGTTCAGGTAACCGAGCTTGCGCGCCAGCAGCTGATGGGACAAATCCGGGTTGAGCACTGAATAAGTGCCGGCCGAGCCGCAGCACAGGTGCGCCTCGAAACCGGTCACTTTGATGTTGAAGCCCAGCTCGCCCAGGTAACGCTCGACGCCGCCGCGCAATTGCTGGCCGTGTTGCAGGCTGCACGGCGGGTGAAAGACCATGGCGCCGGCCTGCTTTGACACCTGCGATGAGACTCGGCTGCGCAATTTTTCGCTCAACTCGGGCAGCCATTCGCTCACGTCCTGCGTCAGGGCGCTGATGCGGGCGGCTTTTTCCGCATAGGCCGGGTCGTCACGCAGGATGTGGCCGTATTCCTTGACCGTGACGCCGCAGCCCGAGGCGTTCATGAGGATGGCCTCGACCCCGGCGTGACCGTCGTGGCCTTGCAGATACGGCCACCAGGCGTCGACGTTCGCGCGCATCTCGGCCATGCCGCCATCCTGATCGTTCAGGTGAAATTTCACCGCGCCACAACAACCGGCTTTCGGCGCGATCACGCACTGAATGCCGGCCGCGTCAAACACCCGCGCCGTGGCGTGGTTGATATGGGGTGCCATGGCCGGTTGCACACAACCCGCCAGCAGCAGCACCTGGCGCGCGTGTTCGCGCGTGGGCCAATCGCCCGCGCTTTGTTTGGCCGGCACCTTGGCTTGCAGGGCGGCAGGCAGCAAGGGCCGCACCATTTGGCCCAGCGCCATGGCGGGGGCGAACAGCGGTGACGGCAAGCCCTCTTTGAGCACCCAGCGCAGGGCACGCTCACCCAGCGGGCGGGGCACCTGGGCATCGACCAGCTTGCGTCCGATGTCGAGCAAATGGCCGTACTGCACGCCGCTGGGGCAGGTGCTTTCGCACGAACGGCAGGTCAGGCAACGGTCCAGATGCAGTTGCGTCTTGCGCGTCGGCGTGGCGCCTTCAAGCACCTGTTTTATCAGGTAGATGCGCCCACGCGGGCCGTCCAGCTCGTCACCGAGCAACTGGTAGGTCGGGCAGGTGGCGGTGCAAAAACCGCAGTGCACGCACTTGCGCAGGATGGCTTCGGCAGCCAGACCGTCGGCCGTGGCCTGGTATTCAGGGGCGAGTT
>Ga0209123_1001701_pt1 | contig 20780 bp, 18 predicted proteins | sample BarGraIncu00431A_FD_184500 | JGI IMG/M metagenome (GOLD analysis project Ga0209123, IMG submission 184500) | Arctic peat soil microbial communities from Barrow, Alaska, USA - Barrow Graham LP Incubations 004-31A (SPAdes) (version 2) | ecosystem: Environmental > Terrestrial > Soil > Wetlands >... | reverse complement strand
TGTGATTTCTCCTCGGCCAGCGTGATTGCCAGCCTGAAGAAGTCTTAGGAATTATGCCGACTCATAAGCGTTACCGCTACGCCTTCGCGCAAGTCGGACGCGGCATAATTTTGGAGTCGGCATTATCCTTGTCATGCCGCTGGCGGCATGAGCCGTGTTGTTGTCCATGGGCACCCACGGGCAATCGACAAACACCGTCAACCCCGACCAGTGCACTGACATGCTTTGCAGGACTTTATCGCAAGGTGGAAATAGTTCGGGATCGGCCAGCGCACTGCCGCACGCAATTGCCATGTTGTTCACCGCCTGCTGCAAGGCGTCTTGGGCAGCATCACGCCCGGCGCTGCCGACTTGAAACGCCAGACGCAATCCATTGAGGTGATACAAGTGGCCAATGGCGTCCACCCATGTCAGCGCCCATGGCGTTTCATCGGGGTAGGAGTTGGCCAAGTCCAGGAAGTCACGCCGCTGGTGCGCCCAGCAGTAAGCCAGAACGACACCAGGGTTCAGTCGTGCAAACCTTTTGTACCCCGAATACCGGTCGCAGCTGATGATGCCCTGATCAACACCGGCCAACTCAGCTTGAATTACTTGGGCTGAACGGGTCGAGTCGAGTACGTAGTGCACCACCGAACTGGAGTGAAACACCCACAGATACCACCGGTGACCTACCTTGCCAGCGACCTCTACGAATACCGCCCATCGTGTCTCATCGGCATGCCAGTGGGGTTCGCTGCGCAGTTTGCCAAGCAGCGCCTGATCGAGTGGTTTGAATAAGGGGGTAAGTGCCTGCAGACCACCGGCGAGCGTGCCCGCTGACATGTGCAGGCCATGATCACCCATGTCTTGCAGCAAGCGTTGACTGGGGCGGCCATAAAGAAATTTATCCAAAAACACACTGGTCCAGACCGAAACCCCGAACTTGCCCCGATTGATCAGTCGCGCCGGGGGTGGTGCCGTGGTGATGCCAGCAAGACAGCCGCATTGACATGTCGGCAAATAGCGTCGGCGGTGAATCACGCGCCGGTAAGCTTTGACTTCAATCTCCAGCACCTCAGAGTCTTCGGTACCGGGAAACGGGCGCAGTCCCAGGCCGCACTGCGGGCAGTGTGGTTTCTCTATCTCGACGAACTCGTGGCGAGCAGGTAAGTGTGGCTGCATGGTGCGGCCATGACCGCAGGCGCCGTGTTGGTGGCCTCGGTGAGCGTGGCACGCAGCCCCTTGGGTCTTGGCCTCGCTGCCTTTGTGGCTTTCCGTCTTTCCTGCAAACAGGCGCTTCTGCAAATCTCGAATCTGCGCCTGCGCCATCTCCAATTGGCGGCGAAGTTGGGCCTCTGTCTTTGCCGCCCGTCCCTTGAGATCGCGCAGGATTCTCTGGTACCGTTGCTCACGCCAATTGGCGCGTCCGATGGCTTTGCGATGGAGAATCTGCCATTGCTGGGCGGATATCTTGAGTTGGATGTACTCTTGCTTGGTGATCGTCACATAAACTGTAGCGAAAGGTGCCACACCACAATCGTCCAAGGGCGAATTGGCATCCCGTTGGTTCGGCGCTGCGTTCATGGGCGCTACGGTAACGGGAAAAGCGAATTGTGTCCAGTAATTTTTTCGGATCTGTCGCGGACTACGGGTCTACCGAATATTTACGAAAAAAGGAATGCGCAAGCGCGCCAAGTCATTGATGCAAAACGAAAAAATCCAAAACAAGAAACCTTCTCAGGTGCTAGTTGAACATTCCCCCATGATGGCCCAGTATTTCGGCCTTAAAGCCGACTACCCGGACACCCTGCTTTTTTACCGCATGGGCGACTTCTACGAGCTGTTTTTTGCCGACGCCGAGAAGGCCTCGCGCCTGCTTAACATCACCCTCACCCAGCGCGGCCAGAGCGCCGGGCAGCCCGTGGTCATGGCCGGCGTACCGTTTCATTCAGTGGACACGTATCTGGCCCGGCTCATCAAATTGGGCGAATCAGTGGCGATTTGCGAGCAGGTCGGTGAGGTCACCGGCAAAGGCCCGGTGGAACGCAAGGTGGTGCGCGTCGTCACCCCTGGCACACTGACCGATCTGGAACTGCTGAGCGATAAATCCGAGTCGATGCTGCTGGCCGTGCAGCAAGGTCCGCGCAACGTCTGCGGCCTGGCCTGGCTCAGCGTGACGCAGGGCGAAGTGCATCTGGCCGAGTGCGCGGTGGACGACTTGGCGCAGTGGGTGCTTCGCATCGCTCCCGGCGAGATCATTTTCAGCGCGGGTGCTACGCCAGCTTTTGAAGCGCGCCTGCGTAGCGCGCTAATCTCTGGCGCGGTATCTGTCAGCGTGCGGCCCGACTGGCAATTTGACGCAGGACTTGGTGAACAAAAATTGCTGGCCCAGCTTCAGGCCGCCAGTCTGGCACCGTGGCAGGCGCAAGATTTGCCGCAGGCCCACGCCGCCGCCGCCGCCCTCCTGGGTTACGCCGAGCACACACAAGGCCAGGCGCTGACCCACATCCAGAGTGTGCGTGTGCAACGCAGCGACGAGTTGATTGACCTGCCGCCAACCACCCGGCGCAACCTGGAGCTCACCCAGACTTTGCGCGGTGAAGATCAACCCACGCTTTTTTCTCTGCTTGACACCTGCATGACCGGCATGGGCAGTCGCCTGCTGAAAAACTGGTTACTTGAACCCCGGCGCGACCGTGGCGAGGCGCAGCAACGGTTGAACGCCATCACCACTCTGCGCACCGGCGTCTGGCGCCAACTGCGCGAACAACTCAAAGGCAGCACCGACGTGGAGCGCATCACCGCCCGCATCGCGCTGCGCCAGGTGCGCCCACGGGAACTGGTGGCACTCCAGCTAACGCTACAAAAAACAGAGCTACTAACGCATACTACACGGGGGATAGAGGTCTATTTGACTCAAATTTGTGGCCACTTGCTGGCGCCCGAAGCTTGTGCTGACTTGTTGGCCCGCGCCATTGACCCCGAGCCCGCCGTGCTGGTGCGCGATGGCGGCGTTATCGCCAGCGGCTTTGATGCCGAGTTGGACGAACTGCGCGCCATTCAAACCAACTGCGACGGTTTTTTGCTCGACTTGGAGGGGCGCGAAAAAGCCCGCACCGGCATTGCGAATCTGCGCGTGCAGTTCAACAGGGTGCACGGCTTCTTCATCGAGGTCACGCAGGGGCAAGTCGACAAGGTGCCCGACGACTACCGGCGCCGCCAGACGCTGAAAAACGCCGAGCGCTTCATCACCCCCGAACTCAAGGCGTTTGAGGACAAGGCCCTGAGCGCGCAAGAACGGGCACTGGCGCGTGAAAAATGGCTGTACGAGCAGGTGCTGGACCAACTGCAAGTGTTTGTGCCCGCCCTCACCCAAGTGGCGCGCGCCCTGGCCACACTGGACGCGCTGTGCGCACTGGCTGAGCGCAGCCTGACGCTGGATTGGTGCGCGCCGCAGTTTGTCAAAGAGCCGTGTCTGGACATCACGCAAGGTCGCCACCCGGTGGTACAAGCCCGCTTGAATGAGACGACCAGTGGCGCCTTCATCGCCAATGACACGCGCTTGAGTGCCAAGCAGCGCATGCAGATCATCACCGGCCCCAACATGGGCGGCAAGTCGACCTACATGCGCCAGATTGCCGTGATCGTGCTGCTGGCCAGCATGGGCAGCTATGTGCCGGCCAGCGCTTGCCGCCTGGGACCGATCGACGCCATCCACACCCGCATCGGCGCGGCTGACGATCTGGCCAACGCCCAGTCCACCTTCATGCTCGAAATGCTGGAGGCCGCGCAGATACTGATTGCTGCCACGCCCAACTCGCTGGTGCTGATGGACGAGATTGGCCGTGGCACCTCGACCTTTGACGGCCTGGCGCTGGCGTCCGCCATTGCCACCCAGTTGCACGACAAAACGCAGGCCTACACCCTGTTTGCCACCCACTACTTTGAGCTGACCGAGTTCCCGGCCCAGCACCATGCGGCCATCAACGTGCATGTGAGCGCCGCCGAGGCGGGCCGCGACATTGTGTTTTTGCATGAAATTCAGCCGGGCCCTGCCAGCAAGAGCTATGGCATCCAGGTCGCACGCCTGGCTGGCATGCCGGCCGCCGTTCTGAACCAGGCCCGCCAGACACTGGCCGCGCTGGAATCACAAGCGACCCAAAATCAGGCCCAGGTCGATTTGTTCGCCGCGCCGCTGGCTACCGAAACGGTAGCTGCTAGCGCCATAGAGACAGCCGTTGCAGCCCTGAATCCTGACAATTTAAGTCCGCGCGAGGCGCTGGAGGCGCTGTACCAATTGAAGAAGTTGGCGTCCGACCTGTGACCGACAGAAACGCGTGAACACGCTGAAGGCAAGCGCAACGCTTGCGCATCCGGTTCGGCTGCGGCACTCCCACTATTGATAAAAATCGTGCAAACGCTGGCTTTCAGCGGCTGAATAATGCAGGCCTTTGAATGCGAGGGGCTCAAATGCCTTGGAGCGAACCATGGCACCGATGGCCTCACGCATTTCGCTGACGAGCGCTGTTGGAATCTTGGGCGCGGCAATCACTGCGTTGAGCGGCAAGGCCGGGGTGATGTGCACGATGCGCAGCTTTTTCTGGCTCACGTAATCATCCACCAGTTTTTTGGAGCGGCTGATGCCCACCGGTGCGGTTTTTAATTCAACCATTAGCGGAACGGCGTCCTGGAGACGGGTCGAGACGAATTTGGGTTCCTGGGCGGGGGAGGCCGCTATCAGCGTTGCGCGCGCCGTTGCCGTCGCCCAGCTTTGCAGACCGGGTGAGCCCAGCGGGCCCAGCGCGATGTCCGACAGCGCATGGATGGGACTGTCCGGCCGCACAAAAAAGAACACAGCGTTATTTTTTCGATCATCTGAAAATCCGACCACCTGGTAGCCCTGTTTTTTTTCAGCCGCGAGCGCCAGATGCGTGTGAATCAGCAAAAAATCGAACTTTTCGGATTCAATCGCCTGCGCGACCCGGTCGCTATAGACCGGACTGAAGACAAACTTGTGCCCGGTCGCTTTGCCGAGCTCGTCCAGAAATGCGCTGTAGCGTTGCCTGACTTCTGCTTCGCTCTCCTTATAACTAACCTCGGCGTTGACGCCAAAGTGGTATTCGGCAGCCAGCACATTCAAGCTAAGCAAACCGCAAATCAATAAAAACAGACCGGACACTGCTTTGCGCAACATTGGATTCACTTATTTGCCTCCCAGCTTCAAATTCCACAATCCGAAATGCAAGTATAGGGTTTTCACCAATTTTTCTACTTGACTTGAATCAACCCCTGGCTTGCAGTCGCCATCTGACGGGCAAGGGCGGGAAAGCATGACCGTGTTCACGGGACAATGTGGCGCTGCCTCGCCCTACACTCTCGCTTTATCCGGGCCATTCACTATGACTTACTGCGTCGCCATCAAACTCAACGCCGGGCTGGTGTTCCTCTCCGACTCGCGCACCAACGCCGGACTGGACCAGATCAACACCTTTCGCAAGATGATCGTCTATGAGAAGCCCGACGACCGCTTCATGGTGCTGCTGTCGGCTGGCAACCTGAGCATCTCGCAGTCGGTGCGCGAGATTCTGCAGGTCGAGCAACTCAAGGACCACGCGGACAGCGAGCCCATCACCATCTGGAACGCCAGGAGCATGTTTGACGCCGCGCGCGTGCTGGGCGCGGCCATTCGCCGGGTCTATGAGCGCGATGCGGCTTCGCTCAAACAGGCGGGCGTTGACTTCAATGTGACGCTGATTTTTGGCGGGCAAATCAAGGGCGAAGGCATGCGCCTGTTTCAGGTCTATTCGGCTGGCAACTTCATTGAGGCCACGCCCGAGACGCCCTACTTTCAGGCCGGTGAATCCAAATACGGCAAGCCGGTGCTGGACCGGGTCATCACGCCCGGCACCCCACTGGACGAGGCCGCCAAGTGCGCGCTGGTGTCGATGGACTCCACGCTCAAATCGAATCTGTCGGTGGGTTTGCCGCTGGACCTGGTGGTCTATGAAGCCAACCAGTTCCAGACCGACAAGGTGGTGTGCATCGACGAAAACAATCCCTATTTCAGAATGCTGCGCGGCAGTTGGGGGCAAAAGTTGCGCGAGATGTTTGACAGCATTGAAGACCCGATGTGGAACGGTGAACAAACCGACGTACCACTGATGCTGCAGTCTGGCCGTAACCGGGCTTTGAAAAAAATCACCACGCCTCAGGAAAAGTTAATTTAAGACTTTGCGGGACAGACCGCAGTTACACGCAGTGAACCAGCTCTGTCCTCAACTATTTATGATCATCTTCTCGCACGCCAACAGTTTCCCCGCCAGCACCTACAGCGTTTTGTTCAAAAGTCTGAGAGCACGGGGCTTCAAGGTCAACGCGATCGAAAAATTTGGCCATGACACCAAATACCCTGTCACCAACAACTGGCCGCATCTGGTCCAGCAGCTCATTGACTTCACGCAGGTGCAGGTTGACAAGTCGACTCAACCCGTTTTCCTGGTGGGCCATTCACTCGGTGGATTACTCAGCCTGATGGCCGCCGCCCGGGCACCCCAACTGGTACGCGGCGTGCTGCTGGTGGATTCCCCCATTCTGGGTGGCTGGCGCGCCACCACCCTGGGCGTCATCAAGAGCACACAACTCGTCGGATCGTTTTCGCCGGGTGCCGTCAGCCACAAGCGTCGCAACAGTTGGCCCAGCCAACAGGCGGCACTGGAGCACTTTCGCGGCAAGAAAGCCTTTGCCAGGTGGGACCCGCAGGTGCTGCAGGACTACATTGCCCATGGCACCCATGACGAGGGCCACGGAAGCGATAAAAAACGCGTGTTGAGCTTTGATCGCGCGGTGGAAACCACCATTTATAACACCCTGCCGCACAATCTGGACGCCCTGCTGCAGCGCCATCCGCTCAAGTGTCCGGTGGCGTTCATCGGTGGCATCAGTTCGGTGGAGATGAAACAGGTCGGCATGGCCATGACACAAACAATATGCAAAGGCCGCATCATGATGCTCGATGGCAGCCACCTGTTTCCCATGGAAAAACCGCTCGCCACGGCGGCGGCGATTGAAGCGGCGCTATTGAACCTGCAAAGCCTGGCTTGAGCGGGCTCGGCCCCCATTGGCCACCCCTTAGGCAGCCCAGGTGACAGCACCGCTCCAGGCGGTCGCCAGCACCACCACACCAAAGACGATGCGGTAGTAGGCAAAGCCGACAAAGCTGTGGCTGGCGATGTAGCGCAACAACCAGCGAATACACAGCCAAGCGCTAAGAAAAGAAAACACCAGCCCCACGGCAAACATCGGCAGGTCAGCCATTGAGAGCAAGGCACGTTCCTTGAACAGGCTGTAAACACCGGCCCCGATCAGGGTCGGTATCGCCAGGTAGAAAGAGAAGTCGGTGGCAGCCTTGCGTGACAAACCCAGCAGCATACCGCCGATGATGGTGGCGCCGCTGCGGCTGGTACCGGGAATCATGGCCAGACACTGCGCCAAGCCGACTTTCAGCGCATCCATAGGCGTCATGGACTCCACATCGTGAATCCGTGCCACCGAAGGGTTTTTTTCTTGCCGCCGCTCGGCCCACAAAATGATGAAGCCGCCGATGATGAAAGTACTGGCCACCACCACCGGGGTAAAAAGATGCGCCTTGATGGCTTTGCCAAACAACAGGCCCAGGACGACGGCTGGCAGAAACGCAATCAACACGTTCAAGCTGAAGCGCTGCGCCTGTTTCTCGGTCGGCAAGGACACCAGCGTGTCGCGAATTTTTTGCCAGTAAACCAGGATCACCGCGAAGATGGCACCGGTCTGGATGGCGATGTCAAATACTTTACCCACCTCATCATCAAAACCCAGCAGGGTCCCGGCCAGAATCAGGTGCCCGGTGGATGAAATGGGCAAGAATTCGGTCAACCCCTCGACTAGCCCCATGATGGCGGCCTTGATCAGCAATACGATATCCAAGCTAACTCCTTAAAAGAGCAGCGATTATCACAGCATGCTCTGCGGGCACACCCGCCAAGGCTGATAAGTTCGTGGGATGATGGCGCCAACGTAAACCGTTGCCCTAAATATGTCTGAATCCCTGGCTCTGTTTTCACTCCCCCTGTTTCCACTTTCGACGGTGCTGTATCCAGGCGGAACACTGCCGCTGCGGATTTTTGAAGTGCGCTACCTCGACATGATCGGCAAATGCCACAAGACCGACGCACCTTTTGGGGTGGTCACGCTGACAAAAGGCGCCGAGGTTCGCAAACCCGACAGTGGCTCGCCCACTGGCGATGGCTTCGCGCTTGAAATGTTTCGTGCCGTGGGCACCCTGGCCAGCATCACTGAATTTTCACAGCCGCAGTCGGGCCTGATGGTGATTCGCTGCACCGGCATGCAGCGCTTTCGCATTACCCACCAGGAAAGGCTCAGACACGGCTTGTGGGTCGCCGATGTATCTCCTCTTGCCAACGATCTGACGGTCAAAATCCCGGACGACCTGCAGGGCGTCGCCACCGCCTTGGGCAAGCTGATCAACACCCTGTTGGCGCGTGCGCTGCCACTGGCGCAAATGCCGGTGCAGCCACCCTACCAGCTGGATGACTGCGGCTGGGTGGCCAACCGCTGGTGTGAGTTGCTGCCCATGCCACTGGAGCACAAGCAGCGCCTGATGGAACTCGACAACCCGCTGGTGCGCCTGGAACTGGTCAGCGATATGCTGGCGCGCAGCGGCATCGCCACTTGACGCATAGAACTGATGCCTGAATTTATAGCGTTCAGCAAGGTCAAGCTGGACGTCACCATTCTTGACGGACAAGTTCCTGATGTCTTGCGTTATGGAATCTTTCACCAACAATCTAACAGTCCGTTACATAAAAAGTGACTATGTTCCCTACCGCACGGAAAGCCACAGTAAGCAAGCGTAGGCTTCTCACAGGGAGACGGCACATGTCTAAGAGCAATCCAAATTTTGGCGTTTTCAATCATGAGGCTGGACAGACTCAGCACGGCCGTGGACTGAACCCAGATCACGGTCCGGACTTGCCCGCGCGGCAATTCCAATCGCTGCGGGCCTTCTGGCCAAAACGCGTCACCGTGTTGCGTTAGCGCCGGACCCCCTCATGAAGATCGGCACCAAAGAACGGCTTGTCACGGGTATGGGGCTCGCGGTGATTGCCCTCATTGCGGCGATGATCTGGTGGACCTACTCGGAAGTCGAGGACGCGAATCGCCAGCGCCGGGTGACGACAGAGATCGGACACGGTCTCACCGAGCTGAGGCTGCTCACCTTCGAGTACAACCTGCACCACAATGAGCGGGCTCGGGTGCAGTGGATCGCGGTGTCAGACCATGTTGACCAGCTGATCGCGGACGCCCGGTTCCGCAAGCCCGCGCAAAGCAAAATCCTCGCCACTTTGCGGGAAAAAAGGGCGATAGGGCTGCTCCTCTTCACCGAAATCACCGCAGCAGAGCTTGCAGGCCGCGGGGACACTCCGTTGGACGAGGCGAGTCGGCGACATGAGGCGCAAGTGCTGAGCCAACTGATGGTCTACCAGCAGGAGAACTTCGCCGACGCACTGCGCCTGACCGACCTCGCGACGCAGCGCATCATGGACGCCGAATGGCGGGTGATGATTGCAATCCTCGCGGGGCTGGCCTTGATCGCGTCGATCATTGTCGCCACGTCGTGGTTTCTGCGACGCGGCGTGCTGGTGCCGATCGCCCAACTCCAGCAGGCGACGCGCCACGTTGCCGCGGGCAATTGGAATTTTGTTCTTGACATACGCGCCAAGGACGAGATCGGTGAGTTGTCGAAAAATTTCGGCGCCATGACCCAGTCACTGCAGGCATCGTTTGCGCAGGTCGAGCGCAGCAACCAGGATCTCGCGGCCTTGAACAAGGAACTCGAAGCATTCAGCTATTCCGTGTCCCACGATTTGCGCGGACCGCTGCGCAGCATGGACGGCTTCTCACTGGTGCTGATTGAGGACTACGGCGACAAACTGGACGAAGAGGGCAAGGATGCCCTGCAGCGCATCCGTGCGGCGAGCCAGCGCATGGGCAACCTCATCGACGACTTGCTCCGCTTGTCCCAGGTGACACGGGCCGAGCTCAACGTGACGCGGGTCGACATCAGTGCGATCGCGCGGGACATCGCCGATGCCCTGGACCGGGAGCAGCCCGATCGGTCGACAATATGGAAAATTCAGCCTGGCTTGAGCGTCCACGCTGACCTGGCGCTGACGCGAATCGCCATGCAAAACCTGCTCCAGAACGCCTGGAAATTTACCGGCAGGTCCGGGCAGCCGGTGATTCGCGTTGGTGCACTGGAACGCGACTCGAAAACGATATTTTTCGTCGCCGACAACGGCGTCGGTTTCGACATGGCGCACGCGGCCAATCTCTTCGGCGCCTTCCAGCGGCTGCACCACGTTGAGGATTTCCCCGGCACTGGGATCGGTCTGGCGATCGTCCAGCGGATCATCCGCCGGCACGACGGAAAAATCTGGGCCGAGGCGAACGAAGGCGAAGGCGCGACATTCTTTTTCACTCTGAAGGAATCTGGAAATGGATCAAATGAACAAGACCATCCTGCTGGTTGAAGACAATCCGGACGACGTGAAGCTGACACTGCGTGCGTTCAAACGCAACAACATGCTGAACCCGATCATCGTGGCGCGGGACGGCGTTGAAGCGCTCGATTTCCTGTTTGCGCGCGGTGCCTACGCCGAGCGCGCCGGCAAGTCATTGCCGACGCTGATCATTCTCGACCTCAAACTCCCCCGACTCGACGGCCTGGGCGTACTCAAGGCGATCCGCGCCGACGAGCAGACCCGGCTCATTCCGGTGGTCGTCATGACTTCATCCAAAGAGGAGCAGGACCTCTTCCAAAGTTACTCCCTGGGGGCGAACAGTTACGTGCGCAAGCCCGTCAACTTTGCCGAGTTCCTGGAGGCGGTGAGAGTTCTCGGCATCTACTGGATGATGACGAATCAACCGCCGCCGGAGCGCAACGCCGCATGAACAAGCCGATCAAAGTCCTGATCGTCGAGGACTCCGAAGACGACGCGAAACTGGCACTGCGGGCGCTGCATCGCGGCGGGTTCGACCCGACGCACCGGCGCGTCCAGACGGCGGCGGACCTGGGAGCCGCGCTGGCGCAGGAGCGCTGGGACGCGGTCATCTCGGATTTCAGCATGCCGGGTTTCACCGGCATGGATGCGCTCGGGATGTTCCGCTCGGCCGGGCTCGATATTCCATTCATCCTCATTTCCGGCACCATCGGCGAGGCCACCGCCGTGGCCGCGATGAAAGCCGGCGCCAGCGACTACATGATGAAGTCGAGCCTGGCGCGGCTTGCCCCGGCGCTGGAACGCGAACTGAAAGAAACGCACATGCGGGCGGCCAATCAGCGGGCCCAAGCGGCGCTGATTGACAGCGAAGAGCGATTCCGGCAGATGGCAGAGAACATCCGCGACGTGTTCTTCCTCGTCGATGTGGATGGCGAACGCGTGTTGTATGTCAGCCCAGCCTACGAAGAGATCTGGGGCCGCAGCAGCAAAAGCCTGTACGCGAATCCGCAATCGTGGACCGAGGCGGTCCACCCCGATGATCAGGCGTCGGCCTACGAAAAATACGGGCAGATCGTGTCGGCAAGCAACGTCGAGTTCGAGTTTCGGATGGTGCGCGCGGATGGCTCGATTCGCTGGATCAAGGCGAGAGGCTTTCCGGTCCGGGACGACGCCGACAAGATCGTGCGCATCGCAGGCATCGCCACGGACGTCACTGATCAAAAGACCGATGCCGAGAAGATCAAGACTGCGCAGGACCGGATCACACACCTCAACCGCGTGTATGCCGTGCTGAGCGGCATCAATACGCTGATCGTTCGGGTGCGCGACCGCGACGAGCTGTTCAAGGAGACCTGCCGGATTGCGGTTGAGGCAGGTGGCTTCCGCATGGCCATGGTCGCCATCGTCCGTCACAACACGACGAAGATCGTCCCGGTTGCAACCGCGGGCAAGGATGAGGAGCTCGTGACCGCCATTAGCAACATCTTGTCGTCAAGCGAAGATGCGCCCAAAACCATGAGCGCGCGGGCAATCCGGGACAAAAAGGCGGTCGTGTCCAACGCTGCACAAAACGACCCTCAGGTCTTGTTCAGCGCGCAATACGTCAAAGCCGGCGTCCACTCGATGGCCGTGTTACCGCTGATTGTCTCGGACGAAGCCGTGGGTGTGCTCGCGTTGTACGCCAGCGAAACTGAATTTTTCAAGGAAGAGGAGTTGAAGCTGCTATCGGAATTGGCCGGCGACGTCGCGTTCGGGATTGATCACATCGAGAAGCAGGAGCGGCTTAATTACCTCGCCTACTACGACGTGCTCACCGGACTCGCCAACCGCAGTCTTTTTCTGGAACGGGTGGCGCAGTCCATGCGTAGCGCCGCCAGCGGCGGGAACAAACTTGCCTTGTTTCTGATTGACCTGGAGCGGTTCAAAAACATCAACGACAGCCTGGGCCGACCGGCCGGCGACGCGCTGTTGCGGCAGGTGGGGGAGTGGCTGACGAGCAAGGTAGGCGACGCCAACCTGCTGGCACGCGTCGGTGCGGACCTGTTTGCCGTGGTGCTGCCGGAAGTCAAGCAGGATGGCGAGGTGGCGCGGGCGCTTGAGAAATTGATGGCCGCTTTTCTGGAGCATCCGTTCCAGCTGAATGACGCCGTGTTCCGGATCACCGCCAAGGTCGGAATAGCCCTGTTCCCGTACGACGGTACTGACACCGACACCTTGTTCAAGAACGCCGAGGCCGCGCTCAACAAGGCCAAGGCGAGCGGCGAACGCTACCTGTTCTATACACAGAAAATGACGGAAATGGTGGCCGGCAAGTTGACGCTGGAAAACCAGCTGCGCCAGGCGCTCGACAAAGGTGAATTCGTGCTCCATTACCAGCCCAAGGTGAGCCTGGTCAGTGGCAAGATGACCAGTGCCGAGGCGCTGATTCGGTGGAATGACCCGCGCACGGGCCTGGTGCCACCCGCCCGTTTCATCCCGATCCTCGAAGAAACCGGTTTGATCTACGAAGTCGGACGCTGGGCGCTGCGCCAGGCCATCAATGACGCGCTGCGCTGGCGTAGCGCGGGACTGGCGGCCGTGCGCATCGCCGTGAACGTGTCGCCGCTGCAGCTGCGCCATCGCAGCTTCATCGACGAGGTCAAGCAGGCCATCAGCATTGACGCGCAGGCGGCCGCTGGGCTGGAGCTTGAGATCACCGAAAGCCTGCTGATGGAGGACGTCCAGCGCAGTATTACCAGCCTGCAGGCGATCCGGGACATGGGCGTCAGCCTGGCCATTGACGACTTTGGCACTGGTTTTTCATCGCTCAGCTACTTGTCAAAATTCCCGGTGGACACGCTGAAGATCGATCGCTCGTTCGTGATCGAAATGACGGATGCGCCGGAAAGCCTGGCGCTGGTGTCCACCATCATCAGCCTGGCGCATGCGCTGAAGCTCAAGGTGGTGGCCGAGGGGGTCGAAACCGAGGAGCAATCGCGCCTGCTGCGGGTGCTGAACTGCGATGAAATCCAGGGCTTTTTATTCAGCAAACCGATGCCGAGCGATATCTTCGAGGCCAAGTACCTGGCCCTGCCCTCCTCCCAGTGACGAACAATGGGAGTAATGCGCAGTCTAAAATCATTCGCATGAGCAACCCCACCCCCGCAACACCCCCGGCCCACGCCACCAAAGCTGCCGCCGCTGGCACTGAAACCGTCAAACCCAGCAACTTTTTGCGCCAGATCATCGAACATGACCTGGCCGCCGGCACCTACGCTACGCGCCGCTGGGGCGGTAGCCCCGGTGATGCGGCGCACCACGCTGCAGGCCAGCCTGACCCGGCCAAAATCCGCACCCGCTTTCCACCCGAGCCCAACGGCTACCTGCACATCGGCCACGCCAAGAGCATTTGCCTGAACTTTGGCCTGGCGCGCGACTATGGCGGCGTGTGCCACCTGCGCTTTGACGATACCAACCCCGAAAAAGAAGAGCTGGAATACGTCAACACCATCATGAACTCGGTGCGCTGGCTGGGGTTTGAGTGGAATGGCTCACCCACCGCCAAACCCTACCAGGCCAGCGACTACTTCGACTTCATGTACCGCGCGGCCGAGTATTTGATCGAAGCCGGCCACGCCTACGTGGACGAACAAACGGTAGAAGAAATCCGCATCAACCGGGGCGACTTCGGCAAACCCGGCGTGAACAGCAAGTTCAGAGCCCGCACCCCGGCCGAGAACCTGGCCCGGTTCAGGGAAATGCGCGACGGCCTGCACGAAGACGGCGCCATGGTGCTGCGCGCCAAGATCGACATGGCCAGCCCCAACATCAACCTGCGCGACCCCGCCATCTACCGCATCCGCCGCGCCACGCACCACAACACCGGCGACAAATGGTGCATCTACCCGATGTACACCTTTGCCCACCCGATTGAGGACGCGCTGGAGAACATCACCCACAGCATCTGCACGCTGGAATTTGAAGACCAGCGCCCGTTTTACGACTGGCTGATGGAGCGCCTGATAGAAGGCGGCCTGCTCAGCGCCCCGCCCCCGCACCAGTACGAATTTGCCCGCCTGAACCTCACCTACGTTGTGACCAGCAAGCGCAAGCTGGCGCAACTGGTGTACGACCACAAGGTCAAGGGCTGGGACGACCCGCGCATGCCCACCATCGTCGGCCTGCGCCGGCGTGGCTACACACCCGAGGCGATTCACCTGTTTGCCGAGCGCATTGGCGTGACCAAAAGCGACAGCTGGATTGACTATTCAACTTTGGAAGGCTGCCTGCGCGAAACGCTGGACGTGTCCGCACCCCGCGCCATGGCCGTGCTGGACCCGGTGAAACTGGTGTTGACCAACTGGGATGACGTGATGGGCGCGAGCAAGCTTGACGACTGCTCTGCCCCCCTTCACCCGCACCACCCCGAGCTGGGCCGACGCACCTTCAAAATCGGCAAAGAGGTGTGGATTGACCGCACTGACTTCTGTAAGACGCCGCCCAAAGGCTTCTTCAGATTGTTCCCCGGCAACAAAGTGCGCCTGAAATACGGCCACGTCATCGAATGCACCGGCTGCACCAAGGACGCTGACGGCAAGATTCTTGAGGTGCAAGCCACCCTGATCCCCGACACCAAGAGCGGCACCCCCGGCAGCGACGCCGTCAAGGTCAAAGGCGTCATCACCTGGGTCGCCGTGGCCGATGGCCTGGCGGTTGAGGTGCGCCTGTACGACCGCCTGTTTCTGGAAGCCCAGCCCGACGCGGGCGGCAAAGACTTTATCGAAGCCCTGAACCCCAACAGCCTGAAAGTGGTGACCGCGTTTGTGGAGCCGTCCCTGGCCAGCGCCCGCGCGGACCAGAAGTTTCAGTTTGAACGGCATGGGTACTTCGTGGCGGATGGGGTGGACCACACGAAAGCGAAGCCGGTGTTTAACCTGGCGGTGGGGTTGAAGGATAGTTGGGGGAAGTGATGCACAGCACGCGCTTTGGCTTGCCGGTCGTTCTGACAGAACATGCCCGACTTCGGACTGACAATGCGGTGGTGGTCAAAACCATCATGCACAACTGGGAGCCCCGACCTTGAAAAGCATCTATTTTGAGAACGACGACATTCTGCAAATCCGCGTATCGGATAGGCCCATCGTGCGCGAAGAGTCGCAAGACTGGCATACCAACATCACCTACGCCGAGGACGGAACGATTGTCGAGATCGTGCTGCTTGATGCGAAGAAAGAAGGCCTGCTACCAGTTGAGTTCAGGAAAGCAGCGTGACAGGCTGCCTTTCGATTTGCGCTGGTAGCGACAACGTCTATCGCGACCTGGGCTTCCCGGAAGCCGAAGCACAAAACCTGTTGCTGCGTGGTGATCTGGTCATCCACATCCGCAAAGTGATCGACAAACTCGGCATCACACAAGCCGAAGCAACCAAGCGCGCAGGCATCACACAGCCGCGCATGAACGATCTAGTCAAAAACCGCACCCACAAATTCACGCTGGATGCACTGGTGAACGTTGCCGCACAACTGGGCTACACCGTGAAGCTGACTTTGAAGAAAGTGGCCTGATGCGTTGGCTCGCCGCTGCGGCCCAACCCGACGCGGGCGGCAAAGACTTCATCGAAGGTTTGAACCCGAACAGCCTGAAAGTGGTGACGGCGTTTGTTGAGCCGTCACTGGTCAGTGCCGGGGCGGATGACAAGTTTCAGTTTGAACGGCATGGGTACTTTGTGGCGGATGGAGTGGATCACACGAGAGCGAAGCCGGTGTTTAATCTGGCGGTGGGGTTGAAGGATAGTTGGGGGAAGTGACAATTAAAAGCTAATCAATTCGGATCGCAACGTTGGTCCGTTCAAAATCAGGGGGAATTAAAATTGAGCAAAGTCCAGAATGGCAATGATCGCCCACAGCGCACATTGATCGCATATTGCGCCTTAGCCGAGCGCCTGAGCAAGCCGAACTCAAATATGTTTCAGGCACTTGTCCCCTTTTTCGCCGAAGCATGTAAAGAGTTTTCTGGAGAATTATTTGATGCGAGTAAATTCTCAAACGCAGTGCGGCGCAGTTACGGAATCGAAATTCCAAAACTTGCCGCATTAGGCATCGCAGAACAGCTTGCAAATGAGGGCATCTTTCAATGTTTGCCTGACTATGCTTGGTGGAACCTTTTAACCATGTTTTCCATGCGTCGTTTGAGATTTTCAACAATGGAGTGTTGCGCGTCAGCAATAGCCATCCGGCTTTGCAAATTCGGGGTTGCAGTAAGGTTGAATCCCGAAGCGAGATCATTGCCCAAACTGATTTTCGGTCATGATCCTTTGCATCTTCATTTCGCCATGCAGCCATCCTTGAGTTCATGTCAGATTCGATATCCCCGACCGTGGTTTGTGATCTACGGTGTAGGTTTATTTCCGGGTCTCTTTTTATCTTTATTTGAAGCCGTGCCTCAACTCTCTCGGCTACGTTTCCACTCAGGGCGGCCAGAAAATTTGGCCTGACAGATGTACCTAATGCAAGTTGGTTTATCCCTGACCTCATGTACGCCAATTTCGCCTGAATAGTGTTTTCAGCTTCCGCAACGGAATGATCAAGCACGGCGACATTGCAGCCACTCTCTTTCAGCATTTGCAATAGGTCCTTCCCGTAGTCTGCATATTCGGCGTTGACCCCGAGCATGTCCAAGACTAGAGGTGTGTCCAACAACACAGTCAGACTACTTAAGTCGCCAGCCTCTTTCTGGGGCTCACGAAAACAAGCTATCGCTTCTGCCGCCATACTTGCAAAAGCGATGTTCGAAACTGTTTCAAATGCCGCCGGGTCACTCTCTCTCAAGTTGATTAGAAAGCTAGAAACCAAGTAATCAAGGTGCAGTGAGTGTCGTGTAACGCCTTCTGTTTCAATGGAAGCTTTGTTAATTTGCAGCGTCCAAGGAGAACGCTTTGTTGTGATGGACGTTTCTCGCCTCGCCAATAGCCGCATTGAATCAATATTGAGGAGACGTTCTAAGAATTCAGTGCTCAGGGATTTTGTTTGTTCTGACGTGAGGTCAGAGTTCTCCACACAGTAGGTGGCGAAAAGTTCAAGTATTTTTTGGACGTCGTTTTCGGTAACTGCCGAAACATCTTTGCCCGCAGATCGAACAGCGTCGCTATAGCGATAGGTGGTACTCTGTGCGTAACCCGCTACAACATCAAGGATGACGGTGGATGTGCACCAGCTCATCGGCATCGATGTGGACCAGTTTTACGGCATCGAGATCGAGGAGTTTCCGGCCCAGATTGCGCAGGTCGCGCTGTGGCTGATGGATCACCAGATGAACCTGCGGGTGAGCGAAGAGTTTGGCCTGTACTTCGCGCGCATTCCGTTGCGCACGACGCCGCACATCGTGAACGGCAATGCGCTACGGCTGGATTGGAATGAAGTGTTGCCGGCTGAGCGGTGTAGCTTTGTGCTGGGGAATCCGCCGTTTGTGGGTGCCAAGTTTATGGATGACGCGCAGCGCGAGGACACTCGTCTCGTGTTCGTCGGCATCGACAACGCGGGCTTGCTTGATTTTGTGGCGACATGGTACGTGAATGCGGCGCACTACCTCCATGGCGTGGCTCCAGCGCGGGAGCGTGAGCCATCCTATATGGGAGCCTCTGGCAACAATGACGTCACAAGAGTCGCGTTCGTCTCCACCAACAGCATCACACAGGGCGAACAGGTCGGCGTGCTCTGGGGCTGGTTACTGGCGCAAGGCGTTCACATTCACTTTGCACACCGTACTTTCAGTTGGAGCAACGAGGCCAAAGGCAAGGCGGCTGTGCATTGCGTCATCATCGGCTTCGGGCTAGAAGACCGGCCGGGCAAGGTGATTTACGAGTACGACGATATCAAAGGCGATCCGCATGCAGTGCCTGTGGCCAACATCAACCCCTATCTGGTCGATGCACCGGATGTGGTGCTGCCCCGCCGTTCATCACCAATTTGCAACGTGCCGGAAATCGGCATCGGCAACAAGCCGATTGACGATGGCAACTACCTGTTTACCACCGATGAAAAACTGGCATTCATGGCGCAGGAGCCTGCCAGTGCCAAATGGTTTCGCCGTTGGCTCGGTGCCGCCGAGTTCCTGAACGGCATTGAGCGCTGGTGTCTGTGGCTGGGCGATTGCCCGCCCGCCGAACTTCGCGCCATGCCCGAAGCCATGAAGCGCGTGCAGGCCGTCAAGTCATTCCGGCTGGCCAGCAAGAGCCCACCGACGCAGAAGCTGGCTGCCACGCCGACTCGCTTTCATGTCCACAATATTCCCTCCAGCTCATACCTAGTTTTCCCTCGCCACTCCTCTGAAACTCGCCAATTTGTTCCCATCGGATTCGTCGCGCCAGAAAACTTAACTGGCGATGCATGCCTTATGACTCGTGAAGCGAGCACGTTTCACTTTGGCATTCTTTCCTCGTCAATGCACAACGCATGGATTCGCTATACCTGTGGACGAATAAAGAGCGACTTTCGCCTGTCAGCGGACATCGTCTACAACAACTTCCCCTGGCCCGAGTTCCCCCAGAGTTCAAAACAAAATCAGCCTACAGCCCCCGTAGATAAATCGCAAGCAGCTATCGAAACTGCAGCACAAGCGGTGCTCGATGTGCGTGCCAAGTTCCAGTCTGGCGACAAACCCGCCACGCTGGCCGACCTGTACGACCCGCTGACCATGCCGCCCGAGTTGCTCAAAGCGCACCACAAACTGGATGCCGCCGTGGACAAGGCCTATGAGCGCAGTGGCGGCAAAAAGAGCTACAAGAGCGACGCCGAGCGCGTGGCCTTTCTGTTTGAGCTGTACCAAAAATACACCAGCCTGCTGCCGACAGACACCAAGGGCACCAAAAGGCGGCCGAAGGTCGTGACTGGTCCAGCGCTATAGCCTTGGCTGGTCAGGCTAGGCCATCACCACAGCGATCGCAGCGGGTAATACTGGGAGAAATACATGGCACGGTCAAGAACCAACAAGCGGCAGAAGCGCGCACTCAATACATTGCAAGACAAAGGCATTGGGCTTTGCGGTCTGGGCCTTGGGTTCCTGATCATTCCTTGGTTCATCGGCTCTTCGCCGATGCTGAAAGTCGTCGCAGCGGGCCTTCGCACCCCTGGCTGGTTGGCGTTGGCCGCAGGGGTGGTGTTATTGGGCTTCCACCACGTTAGCAAAGCCAAAGTCGAAAAGGCCAATCACCTACCCCAACTCTCTCCCCGCGCGCCCACGCCCACTGAGCGAAAAGTACTGCGAGATATCGCAGACGACATATCGGGGCGCCAACGCGAGCCATACTTGGCCGCGCCCCAAACGCGCCAAGTGGCAACTAGCTGGAGCCCCGCCGTCTTCGCCGCCATCGAGTGGCGCCGGTTTGAGGCCGTGTGTGAAGCGCTGTTTGCCCAAGCCGGGTTTCAGACACGCTCGCAATCGCACGGTGCCGACGGTGGCGTGGACATCTGGCTGCACTCGGCCAACGCGCAGGGTCCGGTGGCCGTGGTGCAGTGCAAGCACTGGCAGGGCAAGGCAGTGGGCGTGAAAGAAATTCGCGAGTTCTTTGGTGTGATGGCCTCGCACCAACTCAAGCGCGGCACCTACGCCACCACATCCACCTACACGACGGACGCGCAGCAGTTCGCCAAAGCCAACGGCATCAACGCCATGGACGGCCCTGCCCTGCTGGGCTTGATTGCCAAGCGCACGCCGGAGCAGCAACAAGCCCTATTGGCCGTGGCCCATGAAGGCGAGTACTGGCGCCCCACCTGCGCGAGTTGTGGCATCAAGCTGCTGGAGCGCACACCGGCCAAGGGCGGTGCCGCGTTTTGGGGCTGCGGCAACTACCCGCGCTGCAAGTCGCGCCTGCCGATGGCGGCTGCGACGCGATAAGGATTTGCTACTATTACGATAGCTACTTACGCTTATTGCACGGGGGCTAGAGGCCTAAAATCTATAAATCCTGATGCGCTCTACCAAGCGCAGCGACATTGCGCTTCGGTCAACATCTTCGCACCATAAAAACCCCAATTAAGGTATTATTAACCCCATTATGGGTATTTCAAGCCACAACAAGAACGCTGTCAGTCTGGCCGACGCCCTCTTCCCCAAGGGGCGGCAGCGCGTGCTGGCCGTGTTGTTTGGCAACCCGGGTCGCAGTTTTTACGCCAACGAGGTGATTACACTGGCGCAGTCGGGCACCGGTGCCGTGCAGCGTGAACTGGCGGCGTTGTCCGAGGCTGGTTTGCTCACCGTCACCAAGCA
>Ga0209123_1001700_pt1 | contig 20789 bp, 19 predicted proteins | sample BarGraIncu00431A_FD_184500 | JGI IMG/M metagenome (GOLD analysis project Ga0209123, IMG submission 184500) | Arctic peat soil microbial communities from Barrow, Alaska, USA - Barrow Graham LP Incubations 004-31A (SPAdes) (version 2) | ecosystem: Environmental > Terrestrial > Soil > Wetlands >... | reverse complement strand
TGTGGTCGGAGCCGTCGGCGTAATAATAACATCCACATTCTCAAAAGCTTGATCAAAGTCCCGTTTTACTAAGGTCCGGACTTTAAGAGCTTTCAGATAATAGGCATCATGATAACCTGCACTTAAAGCATATGTGCCAAGCATAATACGACGCTTGACTTCAGCTCCCAAAAACTCACTACGGGTTTTCTTATACATATCAATAATATCATTACCTTCTACCCGCTGACCAAAACTTACACCATCATACCGGGCTAAGTTGGAGCTGGCTTCAGCAGGAGCAATCATATAATAAGCCGATAGGGCATATTCAGTATGGGGCATGGATATTTCTTTATATTCAGCCCCTAAAGAAACTAATTGCTCAATGGCTTTATTAATGGCCCGTTCTACGATGGGGTCCATGCCAGAAGCAAAATATTCCCGTGGCAGACCAATCTTTAAGCCTTTAATGTTATTCACTAAGGATTTGGTATAGTCAGGTACACTGGTATTGATGGAAGTAGAATCTTTGGCATCATGACCACAAATAATATTCAGTACATGAGCACAGTCAGTGACATCGCGCGTAATGGGCCCGATTTGGTCCAGTGAGGAAGCATACGCCACTAATCCATAACGGGATACACGTCCATATGTAGGTTTCATTCCCACCAAACCACAATAAGCTGCCGGTTGACGGATAGATCCCCCTGTATCAGAGCCTAACGCCCAAATTGCTTGCCCAGCAGCTACTGCTGCCGCCGAACCACCACTTGACCCGCCTGGTACTGTTGCTAAATCCCAGGGATTGTGGGTTGGGAAGAAACCTGAGTTTTCAGTAGATCCGCCCATGGCAAATTCATCCATGTTGGCTTTACCAATAATAACCGTATCTGCTACCATGAGCTTTTCAACAACGGTGGCATCATAAGGCGGTATAAACTCTGCTAATATCTTGGAACCGCAAGTTGTTTTTACACCTTTGGTACATATATTATCTTTCAGCGCACCGGGGATACCTGCTAATACAGCAATATCCTGTCCTTGCGCGATTTTTGCATCAACGGCTTGAGCCTGAACGAATGCACGATCCCGAGTTTGGGTAATATAAGCTTGTACATCTTTTTCCACCGTCTCAACGCGTATTAATACAGCTTCAGTCAGCTCTACAGCTGATATTTCTTTGCGTACCAGTCTTTCATGTAACTGCTGGGCTGTATACTTGAATAACTCCATGCTGATCCCCCTATCCTTCCATAATCTTTGGTACTTTGAAATAACCGTCTTCCTGTTCAGGAGCATTAAACAATGCCAATTCCCTGAGCAACGAAGGTTTGACTTCATCCACACGCATCACATTTTTCAGTGGTAACACATGGGCTGTCGGCGCTACGTCGTCAACATTCAACTTATTTAATACCTGGGCATATTCCAAAATAGCATCCATCTGCCCAGTAAATGTCTCAAGTTCACTCTCGGAAAATTCTAACCTTGACAGCAGCGCAACATTTGCTACATCTTTACAGGTAATTTTCATAATCTCACCATCCAAACTTCATAATGTTTAAGGAATTTCATATAAAGGTTATTATACCACGATTATGGAAAATTTAACATAAGTCCTCACCGTTACTTTCTAACTTAAGCAAAACAATCAGTAATGAAACTTGCTAAAGAATATAGTTGTGTTGTAATATATATATAATAAGGCATGAAGGAGTGAATAACATGGCAGGTAAGGTAATGGTTTCCTATACAACTCGAATCGAACAATCCCTTTCCGATAAACTTAAAGAATATAGTATTGCTTCAGATATTTCAATTACAAAAATTATTAATAAAGCATTAGAGGAATATCTCCATCATACTGTTTCGAAAGATTAGCATACAAATAAAGGCAACCCGTGAAGTTTATTTCTTCACCGGTTGCCTTTATTTTATTTGATCCGGTTGCTAAATATATCTTTATCATAATAGCTCTGTGCGATGACAAAGAGCTAATTTATTTATTCGATATTCGCACTTTAATGACTTTGCCACATTCCGTGCATATTCCCGTACCTTGATCATCCAAAACCAATACGCCACCACATGGTATATGAGACAACAAATTCACCCCTCCCCTTGATTTATATCTAAAAATTTGGGCAATACACTTCTGCATTACAGTTCCCCTTTTATATACAAATATTAATTTAATTTATGGAAATTGCGTAATCAGTGATTCCCCTGGCAATGGCTGCGGCGAACTGATCACGAATATTTTCATCCGCCAAGAGTTTTTCATCCTCTTCATTGGTAATAAAGGCTGTTTCAACGAGGACTGCTGGACAATCAGTAAGGCGCAGAACATAGAAGTTGCCCGTTTTTACACCACGATCCACCGTACCCAAGCTATTGACGATTTGTTGTTGTATACAAATGGCGAGTTTCTCACTGTCACCACCCGTTTCGATGCAAAATGTTTCTGTACCTTTTGCATCGCTATCCGTCGCCGCATTGCAATGAATGGATACAAATAACTCGGCTCCAAACCGATTGGAAACCTCTGTAATTTGACTGAGCACATTTTCTTGTACTTCTAATACCTGGCAAGATACAGCACGCAAATAACCTGCAATACGCGCCATCATATCACAAGTAACTGTAGCCTCTTGTAGCCCCGTATGTCCAACAGCGCCACTATCACGCCCAGGATAATGACCACCATTAATGGTTACTTTCACAGCAAACACACTCCTCATGACGTTACATCATAATAATTGCTTTCTGCAAGACCATCCAAATTTTCTAATGATTCAGCCACGTAACATCATGCCGATTACAACAAATAAGCCACCCATTACGATCAGACTGACCTTTTCCACTTTGGCATTAGCTGCGCATCTTTTGGCTGATCTCATGAGCCGTGGACGATCTTTTGTAGTTTGCTTCATCATTACGCTCTTCTCCTTTTTTACATTTATTACCACATGATGTTTATTCTACTATATATGGCAATAACATGTAAATAGAAAAAATCCCCCTGTCCAGACATAATGCTGGTAGGGGGATTTGAGCTCTACGCTGCATTCCATAGTAATCCCCGTTTATGCGGTTTCTATATACTATGCCTTGCGCAGGAAATAGATGCTACTTATTCATTTTTGTGCTTGATTTTTACCGTCATGCATAAATGTAAGTCGATGACAGACTTTTTCACTAAGAGTTATTTTACCTGTATGACCGGTTATTATAAAAATTTTTTTTGTCTTTATCTCTAATTTTACTACCATTAAATAATACCCGAATCACACCTAAAGCTGACGAAGGACTCATCTGGTCTTCGTAGCCTAATTGCTCAAACTCAGCCCAGACACCTTTTTGCATCTCGGGCGATACTTCCTTCAGTTTGCTGATCCGCGGAACAATGGTTTTTATCTCATCACTGTCCATCAATTCAATAATACTGCCCGCTCTTTTTAAACCAAGTAGCAACAGAAATATAGCTATTTTTTCCAATTCCTTCAAAAATAATTCCTCCTCATTTAACACCTTATTATCCAATTGTTAGGCCAAGGTTCCTAGCTTTAAGATCTCTAACTTTGACTTATTATATCATAATTAGATAGACTTCCCAAAATTCTTACAATAGACAAATAACCTTTGAATCTCTAAACCATCATTAAATCCGTTATAATTACGATACAATATGAGATCAATACGGAATTTACTTCGTTATACACGCATCAAAAAACGCCCTGATATCCAGGGCGCCTTGACTATCATTTACTATCCAACAGATAGACCATATGTCTTAATTTTGGTATAAAGCGTATTTCTGCTAATCCCTAAACTTTTCGCTGTTTTCGAAATATTTCCATTAAAAAGAATAAGAATTTTTTGTATAGCTTCCCGTTCTTTTATTGCAAGATAGCTACTACTATTATCTTCGAGATTTCCACTAATTTTGACGGTCATTTTTTCAGGAAAGCTCTCTGCTGTTAGAACCCCACTATGTGTTAACACAACGGCTCGCTCAATATAGTTTTCCAACTCTCTTACGTTGCCTGGCCAATCATACGCACACAATATTGGAATTAATTCCTCGGGCGAATAGGTAATAGATTTACCCATTGATTCGGTAATTTTCTGTAACAAATGTGAAAACAGTAAAGGGATGTCCGTAATTCTTTCGCGTAAAGGAGGTATTTTAAAAACCACAACCCCCAAACGATAAAACAAGTCCAGTCTAAAGCGACCTTCTTCTACTAACTCTTCCAATGATTGATTAGATGCAGCAATAATCCTTACATTTATTGGGACAGCTCTTTCTCCACCTAAACACATAATCTCATTTTGCTGAAGAACTCTGAGCAATTTTACTTGCATTTCTAAAGGCATACTATTAACCTCATCTAAGAACAATGTTCCGCCATCAGCTAACTCGAACTTTCCAGGTTTTCCACCTTTCTTTGCGCCAGTAAAGGATCCTTCTGCATAACCAAAAAGCTCACTTTCTATTAATTCCCGGGGTATCGCGCTACAGTTTACAGCTACAAAGGGGCCTGCATGCCTTTGACTGGCATTATGAATTGCTTGCGCAAACAATTCTTTCCCTGTGCCACTTTCCCCTTCCAATAGTACACGAGTATCTGTCCCGGCAACAGTCTGAGCCATTGAGATTATTTTTGCCATTTGCAAATCTTGATGCACTAAACTATCAAAAGTAAATACTGCTTTAGCACCAGCTATCCGATTTACTAGACGATAGACTTCTTTTTTTTCCTTAATAATTCCTACAACGCTTACGATTTCACCTTGTTTATTCAATATTTTTCGTCCAGTAATCATGGAGGGTACACTTACGGAACGGGTGGAGAGAAATTCTTCACGATCAAAATATTCATGTCCCGTCCTAAAAACGTCCAGTAGTGAGATCTCTTTCTTAAAAATTTCAGTAATTTTTTTTTCTTGTAGCTCAGATTTGCTCAAATGAAACATCTCTTCAAATTTAGAATTACTGCCGATGATAATACCACTTTGATCAATGGAAACGACACCCTCAGATACGGAATCAATCACGGCTTTTAGACGCTCATTCGCTAATAATAATACGGCATTTTTCTCTAGTATATGAAACTCCCGTTCAATAGCCTGTACCAAAGAAATCACCATACCTAAGGTATGTTTATGAAGCAAAGAATGGTGACCTGACAAATTTAACACACCAATGATGCTTCCAATTGTATCGTGTATAGGCGCAGCTGAACACGTCCAGTCATGTCCGCTTTTTTTATAATGTTCGGGTCCCATTATTTGGAAAGGTTTGTTCTCGATTAGCGCCAAACTAATGGCATTCGTACCAGATTTTTTTTCTGACCGATTTGCTCCTTCAACCAGCATATTCTGCTTAGCACGTTCTAGAGCTTGCGTATCGCCTCTCACATCAAGGATAAACCCGTTTTTGTCCACAAGTGTTATCATAAACCCAGTATCTCGAATAAAACTTTCAATGAATTCAAGAAATGGTGAAACAATCGCTATTAATAGCTGGTTATTTTTCCGCACTTTATTGACCATTTTCTCATCGACTGAGCGGAATTCTCCTAAAGAATCGACATTGGCCTCTTTCGAGCGTTTCCATGACAATGCCACCTCGTTGCTTAGTCCATTTAGATCACAGTTCCCATTATTCATAAATTGTTTCCAAATATTATATAACTCTTCATAGGATTTTTTACGCGGCATAAATCTGCGACCTCCCACCTACAAGAATTTTAGTAAAGCGCCAATTTTCAGTCAATCGCATCTTCGTTATTGCTATAAATCAGCCCATAAGTACATGTATCATATTCCCTATTCAGGCTAATTATCCAACAATATTAACTAATGTAACTTTCTTATTATAATTTTTTTATTCCAAAAATACAAACTAAATATTTGGGTATCTGCCAGTACTCATAAAGAAATGATCTGACATAATCTATAGAGACTGCCCATTTTTGTTGTGGAACAGCCTCATACTAAACTCTCATTTTTTCACTTGTACGTCTAGATCTTCTAACTTTTTATCAACCTCTAATAACTTAGCCGCATGATAGGAACTACGAACTAATGGCCCCGACACTACCTGCAAAAACCCTAAAGCATATCCCATTTCTTCATACATCTTATAACGATCAGGATGGACATATTCAATGACCGGTAAATGTTCTGGAGAAGGCTGAAGATATTGACCAATGGTTATGGCTTTTACCCCATTAGCTAATAAATCATTGAGTACCTGCAAAACTTCTGATTCAGTTTCTCCAAAGCCAAGCATGATTCCGCTTTTGGTTAAGCTGGAACCATATTCACCAGCCTTGCGCAAAATACCTAGGGATCGTTGATAATTTGCCTCAGGGCGCACCAGAGAATATAACCTTGGTACTGTCTCAATATTGTGATTAAATACTTGAGGACAAGCTTCCAATACGACTGACAAAGCGGCATCATCACCACCGAAATCTGGTACCAGCACTTCAATCGTTATAAAAGGGTTCAATTGCCGGATTTTTTGGATACAAGCTGCAAAAAGTCCGGCACCTCCATCTGCAAGGTCATCCCGCGTTACGGAAGTAATTACTGTGTGCTTAAGTCCTAATTTCTTAACTGCCTGAGCAACTCGTTCTGGCTCTTCAAGATCAAGGCCTTGGGGTCGTCCTTTAGGCACGGCGCAAAACCGGCAATTTCTTGTGCAAACTCCACCCAAAATTAAGAATGTAGCCGTGTGAACGCCAAAACATTCTCCGATATTCGGACAATCAGCACTTTGACATACTGTATTGAGATCTAGTTCACGCATCAATGAACTAACGGTAGCTACCCCTTCAGCCGTTACCCTTTGTTTTAACCATGGGGGCAACTCTTGTCTTAGTTTGCGCATTACTCCACCTCTTCACTTCATTTCATCGGGTACTAGCACTTTAAACGAACACTGTAAAGCTTGTTGAAATTGACTAATAATCACTGCAAGAACTTCTTGCATCGTTATTCCGGGAAGACCTTCATGCAAGAGGTTAGTAACACCAAACTCATGAATCCCACACGGCACAATTGACTGGAATATTGATAAATCGTTATCAACGTTGAGTGCAAAACCATGACTGGTTATCCATCGACGAATAGCGACGCCGATAGCGGCGATTTTTCTATCATTTACCCAAACACCAGTATAGCTTTGCTTACGTTCAGCTCTTATCCCAAATAATTTTATTGTATTGATAATAATTTCTTCGATTAAACGTAAATACCAATGGCTATCTTGATTCCAATAGGATAAATTTATTACTGGATATCCCACTAATTGGCCAAGGTTATGACAAGTTGCTTTTCCGCCACGGTTAGAGTGAATAAGATCAATGCCCTGAGCAAGATACTCACCAGAAGGCCACAGTAATTCCTCAGCATTGTGCTTACGACCGAGAGTAATAACTGGAAAGTGTTGCTGCAATATAAGAATTCCATCCCATTCTCCCGAAACGACTTTCTCCCAGGCCCACATCTGCAATTGCAGACCTTCTGCGTATGTCCTTAATCCTGCATCTATCAATGCACATTGCCGAGTCATCTCATCAACCTCCTGAAGATACCGTCTGTCTTCTTCACTATCTAAAGGCTCTATTAAAACCCATTTGCATAGATACTCGAATCATATCCTAAATTAGTAACGGGATTGATACATGTTAATCAGATCCTGTAAGCTTAAACGTACATAATTATTTTTCATCAAGCGTTGCTGTGCCATAGCCGCTTCAGCAAACGCTTCCAACTCGTTTTCTTGAACACCATAGTCTTTAAGCCTTTTCAATGTAATAATAGAACTTAAGACTTCTAACAGAGCGGGTATTGCTTGAGTGGCATCTTCAATACCAAGACTATTGCCTATTATCGTTTTTAAGTTTTGAATTTTGCCATTAGGGTGAATGTCGTTGTACTTGCTAAGCACCACATTAAGGAAGGCATAATTAGCTTCGCCGTGAGCGACATGATATTTCCCACCAAGTGGATAGGACATGGCGTGGATTGCTCCTACCCCTGTATTGCCAAAAGCGATTCCGGCAAAGGTACTCGCAAGTAATACTTGCCCAATATTTTTTGTCAGAGCTTCTGGACCTTCCTGAGCAATTTCCAGATACGAATTGAGTATTTGTTGTATAGCATTAACGGCAAACATTTCAGTCACAATATTAGAAGTAGGTGCCAAATAAGACTCTATGGCGTGAATCAGAGCATCAATAGAACTGAAGGCAAAAAACTTATATGGCAATCCTTTTAATAATTCAGGTACTAAAATAGCCTCATCAGGAAATACTGCTGGCCCAACAATTCCTTTTTTGACATGGGCCTGGGTATCTTCAAGAATCGCTATATTTGTCACTTCACTGCCTGTGCCGCAGGTTGTCGGAACTACTAACAATCTACGACCCTTTATTAATGGAATCCGGCCATATAAAGCGTCACGGACATCACTAACCCCTGACAATGATAATACTTTTGCAACATCTATAACAGTCCCACCGCCCACGGCGAAAACTCGGTCGTAAGTACAATCTCCCAGGTCGCTAATAATGGAGTTAATCATACGATCATTGGGTTCACCGACACCATAGTTTTCTTGGAAAACAACTCGGCATTGTAAGTTATAGCTTTTTAAGCAAGGTTCATAAATTGGCCCATTGGTAATTAATAGATCCCGCTCTGTAATATTCATGTTCTCAAGAAATTCACCAATTGAATTAAACATTTTAATTTCTGTCGGTAGTTTAAAGCTGTACATTCAAAACATCCCCTATTCATTATTATATAAATCATAACTAAAAAATTTAACTACTAGTTATGATATGCAAATTCTATGCCATAATAAGAAATACGCTAAAGCGCCCTTTGTATAACAGAATACGTATTTATTATGCGATCTCCATCAAAATTGACTGCTAAATAATTGAGCATCTTCATCACCATCGCTCAATTATTTAACAGTCAATTTCAGTAGTTTTCGATTTACAGTATTTTTATCTTGAATTGAAAATATAAACTAGAAAGTCAAATGGGCTGACCTAATTACCATTAGATCAGCCCATTTAACAGCCTTTATATCCATTTATTATCTGTCACATCATGTAACGTTCCCTTAAATAATGATTGATATATAGTTAGTGGATGAATAAGCTTAGAGTCATTACCCCAATTAACCCCATTACCGAAATAATAGTTGTCATCCCACCCCATATTGCAATAGTTTGTGGCAAACTAAAATTGCAATATTCTTTAACCATCCAAAACGCCGCATCAGTGGGAGGATCAAAAAATACAGAACCACAAGCTACAGCTAACACCATTAATTCTGGATTAGCACCTGTCTGGGCAAGCAATGGTAATACAATACCCGCTGCTGTAAATATCGTTACCGTTGCAGAACCAATTGCCACTCTTATAATCGCAGTAATAACCCAAGCCAAAAGTAATGGTGATAATGGTACCCCCACCATTAAAGTGGCTACATAAGCTCCTATTCCGCTGTCAATTATAACTTGTTTGAAGGCACCACCACCACCAATAATTAGTATAATCATTGCAATTGACTTCGCTGAGCCTTCTACCGAAATCATCAATTCGCGCATATTTTTACCTTGACGAAAGCCGAACGAATATAGTGATACAAACAGGGCTATTAACAGCGCAATATCTGTAGTGCCAACAAATTTGAAGATTGTAGCAATACTTGAAGTTTTGGGAAGGGTAAATTCAGCTATCAATGATGCTATGATCAGAATTACAGGAACAAGCGCTGTAAAAATACTGATTCCAAAACCCGGAAGTTCTTCTGCTCTAAATACTTTAGCGACCGCAAGTCCGTTTGGTATTTCAGTATTAACTCCAGCCTTTTTTACAAGTTTATAAAATAACGGTCCAGCAACAATAAGAGTAGGAATTGATATAATTATTCCATAAATTAGTACCAATCCAACGTTAGCGTGAAAAATATCGGCTATAGCAACTGGACCAGGATGTGGAGGTAAAAAACAATGACTTATTGTAATTGATGCCATCATTGGGAGAGCAACCTCTAATAATGGAATCTTACCAGCTACTGATATGGTAAATACAATGGGAATAAGTACAACGAAACTCACTTCCCAAAATAGTGTTATACCAACAATAAAACCAGTAATAGCAACTGCCCAAGCAACATTATTCCGACCAAACTTCTCTATTAATGTGTCGGCAATTCTTTGCGCGCCACCACCATCTGCCATAATCTTACCGAACATGGCCCCCAGCCCTAAAATTATTGCAAGATGTCCGAGCGTTCCCCCCATGCCTGTTTCAATTGAAGAAATGACTTTCAATAATGGTAATCCTTCAGCCACACCTACAAATAAACAAGCAATGATAAGCGCTAGAAAACCATTTAATTTACACTTAACGATCAGAAAAAAAAGAAATAAAATCCCAATTACTAGAATAATAAGAGGCATATAAGTCACTCCTTTAATTTTTTTAGTTCAATACACAACTTTAGATCAGTTAGTCACTATAAATTTTTGGTGTATACCATGTATTAAGGTCATCAGGACAATATTGTTTCACCCCCTGTAGTTCACTTCTTGAAATCGTGCTTCCGACTATGATTATTGCAAGTTTTGTGCCATTATTGTAATTTTTAGTTTTTTCACTAGAGTAACCTGCTTGAAAGGACTTTCATCTTGGTTTTCAGCCTAATCATTGTCGTCTGAGCATTAAATAGTTGTTGAATGTTTGCTCATTCCTTGAACAATTCAAACAGTAGTTGTTCAAAGAATGAGCGACATATTTACCCCTTTTAATACCTATCATACATGTTCAGATTCAAGCAATTTTAAAATCTCTGCATTGGTAAATGGTCCCCCATGCCCCCCATAGAAGATATGGGCATGGTTCATTACAGTGCGTAAACTCTGAAATAACGCTTTTTCATTTGTAGCAAAATAGGCAATACACGGTTCTCCCGTAATGAAGGAAGGTACTAACATATCACCAACTATCGCTTCACCGGAGTCAAGAATGATCGAAATAGAACAATCGGTATGACCAGGGGTATGGATCAATTGCCCCGCAACACCGTATTGATTTAGATCGACTGTGAAATCCATAATTAAGTCTGGTTGAACAGGCTTCGACGCTCGCGGCAAACTGCCCTTAATCATTCTAAATACATGTTGACCTAATTCATTGCGCGGTATAATCTCTGAATTTCCAGCGGTTAACAAAGCATACACCGCATTTTTATGACATAGTATTGGGGCACCTGTAAGCGCCTTTAGTTCATTAGCGTGAGCAAAGTGATCCCCATGCCCGTGGGAAATTATGATTAAGTTAATTTTTCCGGGGTCAAAGTTCAATTCTTTAAATAATTTTATATACTTATCAATACTGACATTAATCCCCGTATCTACAAGTATTGCCCCCTTGTCTCTAATGAGCAATGCATTGGCAAAACCTAATGGAAGTGTAGTAATTTCACTCATCAAATAGCCACCTCTATTGCATAAATTCAACAGGCATGAAGACCAAGTTAACTGCTCCATCTTATATTTATAATTGTCTATAACATCTCTTTGATTATGGCTTCTTCCATCAGCGATATGCGAAAATCAGGATGAGCTATTGCAATCAGTGCCTTGCCTCGTTGCTGAAGATTCTTACCACGCAGATCAGCAATGCCGTATTCGGTAACCACATAGTGCACATCATTACGTGTGGTAGATACCGCCGCTCCATGGTCAAGTTCACAAGTTATACGAGATATTTTGCCGCCTGAAGCCGTCGATGGCAAAGCGATAATTGATTTGCCGTTTTTTGATCGACTAGCCCCACGGACAAAGTCCACTTGCCCACCTATACCGCTGAACTGTCGCGAACCAATCATCTCGGCATTAACCTGTCCCATTAAGTCAACTTGAATGGCCGAGTTAACAGATACCATATTCTCATGCTGGCCGATTACATACGGATCGTTAATATAGTCAACAGCTTGCAATTCTACATCCGGATTATTATTCACAAAATCATACAATCTCTTGGTACCCATCAGAAAAGTTGCCATAAATTTACCCGCATGAATCGTCTTTTTTCGATTAGTGATAATGCCGGCTTCAGCCAAGGCTACTACGCCATCAGAAAACATTTCTGAATGAATACCCAGATCTTTTTTATCTGTCAAAAATAATAATACCGCATCTGGAATCGCACCGATACCCAATTGCAACGTTGCACCATTCGGGATGAGTTTAGCAACATGTTCCCCAATGGCCTTCTCGATTTCACCAATCTTCGGAGGTTGTAGTTCAATCAGCGGCTCATCATGTTCTACAATAAAATGAATGGCATCCAGATGAATCTTGGCTCCACCTGTACGAGGCAGACAGTTATTCATTTGGACAATAACAATGCGAGCACATTCTGCCGCAGTTTGTGTATAATCAACAGAAAGACCATAACTGCAAAATCCCTGCTCATCAGGCGGTGTAACTTGGAGTAACATAACATCTATGGGTAGTATATTGTTTTTAAATAACCTGGGGATTTCCGAAAAAAAACATGGTGTAAAATCCGCCCGTTTTTCTTCCACCGCTTTTCTAGTTGTTCCCCCCACAAATAACGCATTGTGCCGAAAACTCTTTTCCATTCCTGGTTGAGCGAATTGAGCCGGCCCCATAGCGACCATATGCACTATTTCTACGTTTTCAATTTCGGCGGCCCTCGCTACCAAGGCTTCTATCAGTACTTGGGGCTCGCCGCAAGCATGCCCTGTTACCACCCTGTTACCAGATTTTATAAGTTGTACAGCTTGCGCAGCAGAAACAATTTTTTCCTGATAGATGTTTTTCCAATTATTCAAGACATTCCCTCACTTTTATGGCAAATTCCAGATCTTTAGTCAAAAATTATTATTGAGGAATACCAGCAATTACTTTCGCCAGTTGTTTTTTCTGCTCGATATTGCCTTGCCGAGCAATCATGATGCGCTGTGCTTGGGGGGAACCGGCACCATGCATAGATTCTGTCCGATAGCCAACAGCAGCCGTACCTAAGGTAATATTCTCAATCAAGCGTAAAATGCGCAGACGGTGCTCAGTTGATACTGGACCGACACCCCGGAAGTATTTTTCAACTACTTTGCCAATTTCCGGATGACGGAAATCTTGCTCAGATGGCATCGTGACCATGAGGCCACCGGCAATATCTTCGGCCAAACGGGCAATTTCATAAGGGAACCGAGTCACGTTTTGTTTGCAGACATTGGCTAGCAATAGATCTATCAAATAAGTACCTGACGCGGTTTTGTGTCCCTCTGCTGAACAAGCAATACCACACGCATATAATGTTTCATTCAGATGCATCATTTCAATAAGCTTATCTTTAACATGGGAAGCTTTCGTTGCACCATTATAATCGGCAGCCAATGCAGTTGCACCAATTAATACGTCACCTACGCCGACTTTACAGCCACCATAACTTTGGCGATGATAGCCTGCAAAACGTTCTACCAATGCACCACTAAATTCATATTCACCACACATGAGGACATTTTCCCAAGGAATAAATACATGGTCAAATACCATCAGTGCTTCGTGTCCACCAAACTGTTTGTTGCCAACATCGATATCTCCGCCTTCCAGTTTGCGGGTATCACAAGATTGACGGCCATAAATATAAAATATACCTGCTGCATCTGCTGGAGCCACGAAAGAAACAGCATAATCAGCATCTTCTTTAACCATGGCAATGGTTGGCATAACCAAGATCATGTGAGAGTTCAGCGCGCCTGTTTGATGGGCCTTAGCACCACAAACAACAATACCGTCTGCTCTTTTGTCCACGACATGTACATATAGGTCAGGATCAATTTGCTTGCTAGGCGATAAGCCCCGATCACCTTTCGGATCAGTCATAGCACCATCGACGGTCCAATCTTCTTCTTGCATTTTAAGTAAAAATTTATTAAACCGCTCATGATAAGTAGTACCAAGCTTTTTATCCATTTCAAAAGTAACACTATCAACAGCATTGATGGCATCCATACCTACGCAACGTTGGAAACAAGCTGCCGTTTTTTGACCGAGTAATCGTTGCATCTTTACTTTTTTTACAAGGTCTTCTGTACTTTGATGGAGATGACAAAAACGATTTATGGTCTTGCCAGTCAGGTGAGAGGTAGCCGTCATGAGAGTCTCATATTGAGGATCTTCTGCCAATTTATACGTCATTTTCACAGAATTCATGGATGGCCTGATAATCGGATGATCTACCGGATTTTCTACCAGTTCACCCTGCAAATATACCTTGAAATTGAGTTTCCGCAAGCTTTCTTCATATTGCTGAGCTGTTTTCATATGCTTTTTCTCTCCATTTCTTTTTTATATAACACCAAAACGACCCTATAAAAAATTCACTTGGCGAGATGCCATATCATCGCTGATCAATTACATGATATCCCGACTTGGGCGAGCTTGTTAAATAGAATGAATGGCTTTACCCAAAGCAGCATGGAACGCCTCAGGGATAACTTCTGAAACTGTAGGATGGGCATGTACCACTAAAGAAATCTCTTCTGCCGTAGACTCTAGGTTCATCGCCAGGACCACTTCAGCAATCATATCAGTAGCATGAATGCCATAAAGATGGGCTCCCAAAATCTCGCCAAACTCAGAATCAACGATAACTTTGATCATGCCTTTACTTTCGCCTTCAACAGTAGCTTTCCCGTTAGCAGCGAAGGGGAATTTTCCGATCTTGACTTTGTCCTTGCCGTATTTTTCAATGGCTTGCTTTTCAGTCAGTCCTACCGATGCAATCTCAGGATGAGTATAGATACACGATGGAATTTTATCGTAATACATTTTAGCCTGGTGTCCTAAAATATTTTCTACAGCCACTATCCCTTCCATAGAAGCCGTGTGGGCAAGCATTGATTTGCCATTCACGTCGCCGATGGCATATATTCCAGGAATGTTTGTCTTCATATGCTCATCAGTAGTTATGGCACGTCTATCCATTTTCAGGCCCAATGCTTCAATATTAAGTCCTTCCGTACTTGGTGCCCGCCCAACTGACATAAGAATTTTTGAAGCTTCTGCGCATTGTTCTTTTCCCCCAGACTCAAAATATACTTTCGCCCCTTCAATGCGAGTAACTTTAGAGTTTGTCATAATATTTATATTAAGTTTTGTGAGCATTTTCCCTACATCTGTGGTAATTTCTTCATCAACCATGGGTAGTATCCGATCCATTACCTCAATAACGGTAACTTTCGTCCCTAAATTTGCATAGACATAGGCAAATTCAATGCCGATAACCCCGCCACCAATAACAACCATTGTGCCCGGAATTTCCGTCAATTCTAACGCCTCATCACTAGTGATAAGCGGGGTACATGCGTCACGCGAAGTGCAAGGGACATGACAAGGACAAGTTTCAGCGCCGCTGATTGGTATGGGTAATTTTACCGGTACCGAACCTGTGGCAATAATAATATTATCTGCTTTCACTTGTTCTGCACCTAGATCAAGGGTATTTTTATCTACAAAAGTTGCTGTTGCCTTATAAATTGTAACTCCGTTGGCTTTAAGTAGCATACCTACGCCGCCGGTAAGTTTTTTCACAACCTCGCTTTTTCTTTGCAAAAGCTTTTTTATATCGATAGCAGCTTTTGTTATGTCTGCGCCAATAATACCAAATTCCCCACTCTCACGCAGTGTATTTAATACTGCTATGCTTTTCAGCATGGTTTTGGTAGGTATGCAGCCACGGTTTAAGCATACGCCACCCAGCTTATCTTTTTCAACCAGGCAAACTTTTTTCCCGGCCTGAGCCGCTTTAATAGCAGCAACATAACCGCCAGGACCTCCGCCAATTATCGCTATATCAAACTGTTTCATATTTCCACTCCTATTAGATCAAGATGGTCAAAGGTTTTTCCAAAAGCGCCTTCACTTCGTTAAGGAATTTAGTTGCGTTCATTCCGTCAATTACCCGGTGATCAACTGAAACTGTCATTTTCATGATTGTTCTCACTACGATCTCATCTTCCTCACCTTTACTGATTACCACAGGGACTTTTTTCATTCCGCTAACGCTTAGGATTGCAGCCTCTGGTGGATTAATAATGGCTGTAAAGTTTTCGATACCAAACATCCCCAAATTGCTTATCGTAAATGTACCGCCCTGATAATCTTGCGGCAAAAGCTTACCAGCACGTGCTTTTTCGGCCAATGCTTGTGTTGCAGCTGCAATAGCGGTTACTTTCATATGCTGTGTCTTCTTTACTACTGGAACAATCAGCCCCTTCTCCAAGGCAACCGCCATCCCAATGTTAACGTCTTTATATTGAATGATTTTATTGCCATGTAGTGCGCAGTTAATTTCAGGATATTTTTGCAATGCCTGGGACACTGCCGCAATCACAAAATCGTTGTATGATATTTTTTGTGATTGAGCTTTGTTTATTACTGCACGGAATTTTGTCAATTCAGTGACATCGACCGACGCGGTAAAGTAAAGATGGGGCGCGGTAAATTTACTCTGAGACAATCTATCACCTATGATTTTACGCATTCCACTATAGTCAATTGTACGTAATACTTCGATATCACCAACACTTCCTTTGGTGACCACCTGCTCGATTTTTATTGCCGCTACAATATCTTCCTTGACAATCTTACCGCCAATTCCTGAACCACTGACCAAAGCAACGTCAATTTGCGCCGCCTTAGCCATCTTTTTGGCCAGAGGGGTAATCTTACCATTTTCCACTTGTTGTTCCAGGTCTTTCTTGGTGATTCCGCCTTCAAATCCTGTGCCGTCAATCGCTACTCCAGTAAGGTCTATATCCTGCTCATTAGCATACTTACGAGCTCGTGGCGATAATTTTAATGCAGCACTCACAACCGCAGCAGCAACTGCAGGTTCTATCACTTCAAGATGACCACTTGCAGGTTGCTCTGCCTCCTTAGCAGCACCGCCCCCCAGTTGTCCTCTAGCCTCGGCGACCAGAGCATCAATATTTTCTCCCATTGCCCCCATAACAGCAATCGGCAATGTAACTGGTACAGTTTCCCCTTCTTGGACTAAGATTTTCAGCATTACGCCGTTGGAAGTAGCCTCGATCTCCATTGTCGTCTTATCTGTTTGGATTTCGAACACGACCTCGCCTTTTTCTACCGTGTCGCCTTCCCCTTTGTGCCACTTAATTAAATCGCCTGTTTCCATATTAAAACCAAGCTTTGGCATTATTATAAATTCAGCCAATGTTTACGCCTCCTTATTCCAGTCGAAATGCAATAAATTGCCCTATTTCAACATTTCTTTTATCTTAGCATAGACCTTCTTCGTATCAGGAACAATTGGGAATTCCAATGCAGGACTAAAAGGTATTGGCACGCTGGCAGTACCCAGTCGCATAATGGGCATATCCAAATCGTAGAAAACATCTTCCATGATGTTCATGCCAATTTCAGCATGAGCACCGTAATTGACGTGACTTTCATCCAAGATCAGCAGTCGGCCTGTCTTTTTGACTGAATCAATGATGGTCTGCCGATCAAAAGGTACTAACGTCCTAACATCAATGACTTCGATGAAAGTACCATCCTTCGCCAATTCCTTAGCTACTTCGTGAGCTTTCAGTACAAGGTCGGATGTCGCCGCGATGGTTAATCGGTCACCCTCATGAACAATGTTTGCTTTGCCGAAAGGAATGGTATATTCCCCATCGGGTACCAAAAAAGTTTTGTTGTATTGCATTTTATGTTCCATAAAAATGACTGGGTTATTATCGCGAATGGCTGTTTTGAGTAACCCTTTTACTTCGGCAGCGGAAGATGGTAACACGACCTTAAGACCTGGAATATGGGCAACCCACGTCTGCAAGCTCTGTGAGTGCTGAGCCGCCGACGATCGTCCCCCACCAATCGGCATTCTAACCGTCATGGGCACTTGAGCCTGCCCACCAGACATATACCGTATTTTGGCCGCCTGATTTGCGATTTGATCCATGCAAACGCCTAGGAAGTCACAGAACATAATCTCAACAACTGGCCGTAATCCAGTTAACGCCATACCAACAGCCATACCAACGAAACCAGCTTCCGATATTGGTGTATCTTTTACACGTAAATCACCATATTTATCACGCAGACCTACAGACGTTTTGAAATTGCCACCGATAATCCCCACATCCTCACCCAATAGTAGGGTGTTGGGATCACGTGCAAACTCTTCGTCTAAGGCCTCACATATTGCTTGGGCATAGGTAATCTCTCTCATCTTAATTTCTTGTCCCATCATTATAACCTCCGTTCTTCTTATTCCGCGAATATATCCGTAAAGGCTTCGGCAGCATCTGGGTATGGGCTGTTCTCGGCGAATTTAGCTGCCTCTTTAATTTCTTCAGAAATGCCAGCTTCCAAGTCAATTACTTCTTGTTCTGTAAAAATTGCATTACTTACAAGATACGCCCGGAAAGATTTAAGCGGACATCTTGCCTTCCACGCAGCAGCTTCTTCTTTGGGGCGATATGTGGCAGGATCACCAGAATGATGACCATTCCAGCGATAAGTCTTGCACTCAATTAAAGTCGGGCCATTCCCTGCTCTGGCAAAATCAACAGCCTCTTTTACCGTCTCATAGACTTTCAATACATCATTACCATCAATTGAAACACCCTTTATCCCATATCCCTGAGCACGGACAGATAGGTCTTCCACATTAACCACCCGATCCAGGGCCACTGAAATACCGTACAGGTTATTTTCGATGATATAAACGATCGGCAGTTTCCAGGCTGAAGCCATATTGAGGCTTTCATGGAATGTGCCTTCGTTACTTGCTGAATCCCCAAAAAATGATAAAGTGACCTGGTCGGTATTCTTCATTTTAGCCGTATAAGCGGCACCAGTGGCAATCGGAATGCCTGCGCCGACAATACCATTAGCTCCTAAGATACCTTTACTCATATCCATGATGTGCATGGAGCCGCCCTTACCTTTACACTGGCCGTCTTTTTTGCCAAGAATTTCAGCCATCATTTTTTTAGTATCAGCTCCCTGAGCTATCACATGGCCATGGCCACGATGAGTACTACCTGCGTAATCACCTGCCTTCAGGGTAGCGCACGCGCCAGCAGCCACAGCTTCTTCGCCAATATAAACATGTGCTAAGCCTGGCATTTTACCAAATTTATAAAATTCCAAGACCTCTTCTTCAAATATTCTGATACGGAACATAGTCGAATATAAATTTCCTAGAAAATCTTTGTCATATTTTTTGCTCGCCATATTAACCCTTCCTTTCAACGTGTATGATTAGAATACTCCTGGCAACCTGCCTACTCTAATGTTTAGTTACCTCCTCTACCATGCTTCTGTTTTAAGTTATTGCAATTTCCATGCCAATGTCCTAAACTTGATACTTCGCCGAATAGATGATTTTTCTCCAAAGTGTAGTGCTTATATTTTGAGCAATACTTTTTACAATACTGCTCAAAGATTGATCAATATCCTTACCTACGTGAAAGACCCGACCACCTTGTCTGCTGTTCGCAAAAAAAATAAGCCCTAGCACCATCGCCAAGACTTACTCTACATTTCGTTTAAATTGGAGGATACCTTCTTCTGATTATATTGTTCATTAGCTTATCATTTCCATTAGCTCATCCTCAGTGATAATCTTAACGTCTAAACTTTGCGCCGTAGTGAGTTTACTACCAGCATTTTCACCTGCTAGAAGATATGTTGTCTTCTTGGATACACTCCCAGCAACACGTCCACCATGCTCTTCAATTAAGTTTTTCGCTTCATCCCTACTCAACGTGGGTAATGTCCCAGTGAGAACAAATGTTGCATCCTCAAACCGTTTATCAATTATTTTGCTTGAAACTCTAGATGTCATATTAACACCAGCTTTTTCAAGTCGTGCGAGCATAGTTTGGGTTTGAGGCTCTGAAAAAAAGGTGGCAATGGCTTTAATGCTTACTTCTCCGATACCTTTCAGATTTCCATTTTCCCTTAGCTGCTTCTCTACATCCTTTAGCTGTTTTTCCATCTCCTTCAGTATCTCCAGTTCCGCTGGGTCCTCAGAAAGTTTCAGCTTTTTTGCAATTTTATTATATTCTTTCTTGAGTGTTTTCTCGGCATCTTTCAATTGTCGATAGTTATCATAACTAATTTTCCCAATAGCATAAATATCAGGAAAGTTTTCTTCCAAAATCTTTCCAGTATGTTTACCAATATTAGGTATACCGAATCCATTAATGAGGCGCTCAAGATTTTGTTCTTTTGCTCGTTCTATTGCTGTAAGGAGATTATCGGTGCTATCCGTGTAGTCAGCCTTTTTCTGTTGACGAGGTCGTCCATCCTTACAAAGGGTTTGTTCCTTACGCGGACGCGAGATAATGCCACTGGCCAGAAATTCTTGCCGATGATCTTTAAGATAAAATATATCGGCAATATCCTTTATATATCCTTTGTCCATCAGTGAATGGACAACGGCTGGCCCGAAGCCATCGATATCCATGGCGCCACGTGAAGCAAAATGAATAATAAGTCGCGCCAGTTGGGCAGGGCAGTTGATGCCACTACAACGAATATCAGCTCCATCTTCACCCCTAAAAGCAGGAGCTCCACAGACTGGGCATTTATCCGGAATTTCAAAAGGCACTGTCCCGTCGGGACGTTGTTCTATGACGACACTTAAAATTTCCGGAATGATTTCCGCAGCTTTACGTACGATAACAGTATCTCCAA
>Ga0209123_1001699_pt1 | contig 20792 bp, 20 predicted proteins | sample BarGraIncu00431A_FD_184500 | JGI IMG/M metagenome (GOLD analysis project Ga0209123, IMG submission 184500) | Arctic peat soil microbial communities from Barrow, Alaska, USA - Barrow Graham LP Incubations 004-31A (SPAdes) (version 2) | ecosystem: Environmental > Terrestrial > Soil > Wetlands >... | reverse complement strand
TATTAAACTTTTAGAATACATGCATTATCCAAAAGCAATAACTGATGCAGCATATAAAAGAGCTGAGACCATAGAAAAATAAGGAGGTGAACTGGTTAGTTAAATAAAACATGTAATAAATACAGGTTTAATTAACCAGAATTAATTATGAATTTGAATATAGTATTATTTCAACCAGAAATTCCACAAAATACCGGAAATATCGGAAGGACATGTGTGTTAACAGATTGCAAACTTCATCTTATAAAACCTTTAGGATTTAGTTTAGAGGAGAAACAACTTAAAAGAGCAGGACTAGATTATTGGCCTTATTTAGATTTAGAGCTTTATGATTCATATGAAGAACTTCGTGAAAAGTATAAGGATTCAACTTTCTATTTTTCTACAACGAAGGCATCAAATTTTTACACAGACGTAAAATATAAAGAGGGAGATTTTATAGTTTTTGGGAGAGAGTCATCAGGACTTCCGGGTATCGTTCGAGATAGCGACCCTAATAGATGTATAAAAGTACCTATGATAAGCAGTACAACTAGGTCCCTTAATCTTTCAAATACAGTAGCTATTGTGGCATATGAGGCACTTAGGCAGATAGGGTTTAAAGACATGAAATAAGGTACGTTAAATTTGATAAGAAAAATGAGGAGGTGAACTGGTTAGCTAAATCAAATGTGTAATAGTGTTCAGATTTAATTAACCAGGAATAAGGTATGGAACATATTTATGATACTATAATTATCGGTGGGGGACCTGCAGGGTTATCTGCTGGACTTTATGCATCAAGGTCAAGAATGGATACTTTGATAATAGAAAGAGCAGAGTTTGGTGGGCAGGTGGCTACAACTAATGAAATTGATAACTACCCAGGATCAATTGAAAATTGTACAGGAGCATCATTAAGCAAACGTATGAAAGAACAAGCAGAAGAGTTTGGAACAAAATTTGCAAGTGAAGAGGTATTGGAAGTTGAACTTGAAGGCGATATTAAAGTAATCAAATGCAAGGATAAAACTTACAAAACTAAAACTATTATAATAGCATCAGGAGCATCCCCTAGACTTGGCGGGTTTAAGAACGAAACCGAATTAAGAGGTAAGGGAGTTTCTTATTGTGCAACGTGCGATGCTGACTTTTTCGAAGATTTAGACATTGCAGTAATAGGGGGAGGAGATTCAGCTATATCTGAAGCTATATACCTTGCTAAATTTGGGAAAACAGTTACTGTAATTCACAGAAGAGGTGAGCTTAGAGCTGTTAAGTCACTTCAAGAAAAAGCTTTCAAAAACCCAAAGATAAAGTTTATTTGGAATGCTGTAGTTGAGGAAGCTAAAGGTCTAGAAATGTTAGAAAGTTTAGTACTTAAAAATGTTAAAACTGGTGAGCTTAGCCAGTTGAAGGCTGATGGATGTTTTGTATTTGTAGGATATCTACCAATATCTGAATTGTATAATGATAAAATTACCATGAACAAGCGTGGTGACGTTATAACAGATGAGAATATGAGAACTAATATACCAGGTGTATATGCAGCAGGTGACATAAGAGTTAAATTATTAAGACAAGTAATCACAGCCTCTGCAGATGGAGCAATAGCTGCGACTGATGCTGAGCATTACATTGAAAATAAAGCATAGGAACTTGTTAGTTTTATTGTAACCAAAATAAAACTTTAGGAGGGTATTAGTAATGTTAGAACTTACCAAAGATAATTTCGAAGAAGAAGTACTAAAATCAGAAAAACCTGTATTTGTTGATTTTTGGGGTGAGAAGTGCAAAGCTTGCCTAAGACTCATGCCGGGAGTGAATGAACTCTCTAAAAAATATTCTGATAAAATAAAATTTGCCAGTTTAAATATATCAATGTCAAGAAGAACAGCTATAGGACAAGGGGTTCTTGGTCTCCCTACAATGGTAATATATAGCGGAGCAGAGAAAGCCGCAACTATTACGCCAGATAAGATTTCGTCATTAGAAGATATAGAAAACTTTATAAAACGATATTATAATACGTTATAGTCTAATGTTTTAGTGTATGCTAAAAAGATGGAGACAATTAAGCATTTATAACTTGTTAAATGCACGAGAGGAAGATGAAAATGCTTAAGGCAAGGAAAGTTATTATTATTGGAGATAGAGATGGAATACCTGGCCCTGCAATAGAAGCTTGCGTAAAATCTGTTAATGCCGAAGTCGTGTTTTCAGTAACAAAATGTTTTTCATGCAGCTTAGCTGGAGCAATGGACGTAGAACTTCAGCAAATAGTAAAAGATCTTACAGCTAAGTATGGAGCACAAAACTTAGTAGTGGTTATTGGAGGAGCAGAAGCTGAAACCTCAGCAGTAACAGCGGAGACAATAGCGGCAGGAGATCCGACATTTGTTGGACCACTGTCTGGAATTGCTTTAGGTCTACCCGTATACCATATAGTTGAACCAGAAATAAAAGATTACTGCATAAAGTCGGTTTACGATGATAAGTGTGGAGTGATGGAAATGGTTTTAGAAATAGATGAAATAATAAGTGAGGTAAAATCTTATAGAGATAAGTTCTGTAAGTTTATTTTAAAACAATAAAAAACTCAGCATATTTACCTTGTTATTTTTTGAGATAATAAGGGGTATGCTGAATTTATTTATTTTTAGTCCTAGCTTAAGGTATAATCTATCTGCTCTATGTTATAATATTTATAAGATGATTTAGATGAGGTGATGGATAAAATGAATATTAATTTTGGCTTAAACTTGGTCCAAGAACAAAAATTAATAATGACGCAAGAAATGCAAATGTCTGTTAAACTTCTTCAAATGTCAGCACAAGAGCTTGGTCAGTATGTTAATAAAGAAATGCAAGAGAATCCAGTGCTAGAAGAAAAAAATCTACAAAATATCAAGAGTGATAACTATGATGTTAATGATTATAAACAGATAATTAAATACCTTGACAAGGATGGATATAAAACAAAAAATTATGGTGTAAAGAACGATGGTGATGAAGTATCTCCTTTTTATTATATTGCAGAGGAAAAATCACTTAAGGATTATATTAAGCAGCAAATAGGTGAACTTGCAGGGGAAAGTGATATTTTAAATATATGCAAGTACATGGCGGAGAGCTTAGATGCTAAAGGTTATTTATCAGTTAGTTTGCAAGATATATGCAAAGAGCTTGGAATATCAAATAAAAAGGCAGAGGCCGCCCTGGAAGTATTTCAATCTTTAGATCCAGAAGGGATAGGAGCTAGGAATTTAAGAGAATGCTTAACTATTCAATTATATAATCTGGGTATGGATGATGAAAACATGTGTAAAATAATAAATGATTATTTAGAGTTACTTGCAGAAAATAAATATAGTGAAATAGCAAAGGAATTAAAAATAAGCATAAGCGAAGTCCAAAAATATGGAGATATAATAAAAAATTTAGAACCTAAACCATCCAGAGGATTTTATACGGGTGAAACTGTTAAATATGTTGTACCAGATGCCTATATTAATAAAATTGATGACGAATATTTTATTTCTATGAATGAAGATGTGCTTCCTAAATTAAATATAAATAATTTGTATAAAGAAATTATTAGAGATGAAAAAGATGTAGAAGCCGTAGAATATGTAAAAGATAAGCTTAATAGTGCTATGTTTCTTATAAAAAGTATTGAACAAAGGAAAAACACTGTGTATAGAGTTTTAGAAGAAATATTAGAGGTTCAAAGGGAATATTTTGATAGCGGTCAAGAATATTTAAAACCGATGACACTCAAAATAATTGCTAACAATTTAGAAATGCACGAATCTACTATAAGTCGTGCAATCAGAGAAAAATATGTAAGTATAAATAATGGTAAAGTCGTTAAAATAAAAGATTTTTTTACTAATGGAATTGCTTCAGTTGCAGGTGGCGAGGATATATCTACAATTAATATCAAGAAAAATATTAAGGAAATGGTAGAAAGTGAGGACATAAAAAAACCTTTATCTGATCAAATTATTTGTAATCGATTAAACGTTGAAGGAATAAATATTTCTAGAAGAACGGTAGCAAAATATCGTGAAGAACTTGAAATCAAAAGTTCGAGTAAACGCAAAAGATTTTAAAATTTGTCTATTTAATTGCTTCGTTAACAGAATGTTAACATATTTTTTGGAAATACTAATTTAAAAAAGTTAGTATTTCAACTATAATGTAAGTGGGAGCAGAAAATATATGCTGGGACTTAAATAGTCCAGAAAGGTGTCCAAGTGGAGAAAATTTTAAAATTAGAACAGAAGATAGTGCCTGAATTAATAGAACTTCTTGAGAAACGGCATGATATATTAAGGACGATATGTTATAATCAACCTATAGGACGTAGAATTTTATCAAATCATATGTGCATAAGTGAGAGAATAGTAAGAAATGAAATAAATTTTCTGAAATCTCAGAACTTAATTGAAGTTAATGCACTGGGTATGTTTATAACATCTGACGGAGAAGAAATTATACGTCAGTTAAAAGGATTTATTCATGAAATCAAAGGGTTATCTAAAATTGAAAAATCCATTGAGAGACACTTGAAGCTTAAGCAAGTTATAATTGTTCCCGGGGATGTAGAGATTGATAAAAGTGTTCTTAAAGAACTAGGGAAGGCAGCAGCAAATTATGCTATGGATATCATGGAGGATAATAGTATAATCGCATTAACAGGTGGATCAACAGTAAAAGAAGTTGTAGATAGTTTTCCTAAAAACAATAAATACAACAATATATTGGTGCTTCCGGCTAGAGGCGGTATGGCGAGAAATGTAGAAATTCAAGCGAATACTTTAGTTGCTAGGCTTGCCGATAGAATTGGTGGGAATTACGAATTACTACACTTACCTGATAATTTAAGCAACGCAGCACTACAAACTATATTAAATGAAAAAGATATAAAAAATATAATTGATAAAATTAGAAGTGCTGATATTCTTATTTATGGCATAGGCATTGCGAAAGAAATGGCTATGAAAAGGGGAATACCTGGGATAAAAATTAAGGAACTTGAAGAGTTAGGTGCGGTAGGGGAAGCATTTGGTCAATATTATAATGAGCTAGGTGAGATAGTTTATTCCACGCCTACTATTATGGTGGCAAACGAAGATGCTAAAAACGCAAAGATTCTGATTGCAGTAGCAGCTGGAAAAAATAAAGCTAGAGCAATTATCGCCACTGAAATCAATCGTTCTAGTACTGTTTTGATAATTGATGAAGCGGCTGCACAAAAAATAATAAATATTTTAGAGAAAAGAGAGTAAACTATATAATGATTTTATTAAAAGGAGAATTATATATTTACATATAATTAGTTTATTAAAATTTTAGGAGGTTTTGCCAAAATGGTAAAAGTAGGAATTAATGGATTTGGAAGAATAGGAAGAAACGTATTTAACGCATTAGTAAAAAATTATTCAACAGAATTAGAAGTAGTAGGAATCAATGATTTAACAGATGCTGCTACACTTGCACATCTTTTAAAATATGATTCACTTTACGGAAAATTTGACGGAACTGTTGAAGCTAAAGAAAATTCTATAGTTGTTAACGGTAAAGAAATTAAAATATTTGCACAAAGAGAACCTAAAAACATAGACTGGAGTTCACTTGGAGTAGAAATCGTACTTGAATCAACTGGATTCTTTACAGATGCTACTTTAGCAAGCGCTCATTTAGGAGTTAGTGTTAAAAAAGTTCTTATATCTGCACCAGCTAAAAATGAAGATATAACAATAGTTATGGGTGTTAATGAAGAAAAATATGATTCATCAAAACATAACATAATTTCTAATGCATCATGCACAACTAATTGTTTAGCTCCATTTGCTAAAGTATTAGATAAAGAATTTACAATAGTTAAAGGTTTAATGACTACAATTCATTCATACACTGGAGATCAAAGATTATTAGATGCTCCTCATAAAGATATGAGACGTGCAAGAGCTGCTACATTATCAATGATTCCAACTACAACAGGTGCAGCTAAAGCAGTAGCATTAGTTTTACCACAATTAAAAGGAAAATTAAACGGATTCTCATTAAGAGTTCCAACTCCAACAGTTTCATGTGTAGATTTAGTAGCTGAACTTTCAAGAGATGTTACTATTGAAGAAGTAAATGCAGCATTTAATAAAGCTTCTGAAAATGAAATGAAGGGTATTCTTGGATACTCTGAAGAACCATTAGTTTCAATAGATTATAAAGGTGACGAAAGATCATCTATCATTGATGCAATGTCAACAATGGTTATTGAAGGAAACATGGTTAAAGTTGTTTCATGGTACGATAATGAAGCAGGTTATTCTCATAGATTAGCAGATTTAACTAAATTTGTTGCAGACAAACTATAAAATTTAGTTTACTATAAAACTGTAAGTATAGTATTAGGGTCTGGTTTTATAGGTAGTCTATGGAACCAGGCCTTTTTATTGCTTTTTCTAGTATATGAGTATGGTTCGCAGAACATACTACAATTGATATAAGTTACAAAAGTTTATATTATAAACAGTATGAGAGGAGAATGTGTATGAAATTTAATAAGAAAACAATTGAGGATATTGAGGTTAAAGGTAAAAATGTTTTAGTAAGATGCGATTTCAATGTTCCATTAAAAGATGGAGAAATTACAGATGTAAATAGATTAGTAGGTGCAATGCCAACAATCGAATATTTAATTAAAAATGGAGCAAAAGTAATCTTATGCTCACATCTCGGAAAACCAAATGGTGAGGCAAAACCTGAACTTTCTTTAGCACCAGTAGCTAAAAAATTAAGTGAAATGTTAAAAAAAGAAGTCACTTTTGCAGCAGATCCAAATGTTGTTAGTGATGGAGTAAAATCTGTTGTATCTAAAATGAAAGACGGAGAAGTTATATTACTAGAAAATACAAGATATAGAAAAGAAGAAACTAAAAACAAGGAAAACTTTTCTAAAGAATTAGCTTCTCTTGCAGATATTTTTGTAAATGATGCATTTGGAACAGCTCATAGAGCTCATTGTTCTACAGTTGGTGTAACTGAGTTTGTTAAAACATCAGTATGTGGTTATTTAATTCAAAAGGAATTAAAATTCTTAGGTGATGCAGTAGATAATCCTGTTAGACCATTCGTTGCAATTTTAGGTGGAGCTAAGGTATCAGATAAAATAGCTGTTATTGCTAATTTACTTGATAAGGTAGATACACTTATAATAGGTGGAGGAATGGCATATACATTCTTAAAAGCCGGCGGTTATTCTGTAGGAAGTTCTCTAGTTGAGGAAGATAAAGTAACATATGCAAGAGACATGATGCAAAAGGCTGAGGCTAAAGGAATTAAATTCTTAATACCAGTTGATCATATAATTGCAGATAAATTTTCAGCTGATGCAGAGCCAGTAGTGACGCAGGATCAAAATATCAAAGATGGTTACATGGGCCTTGATATTGGACCTAAGACTTGCGAAATGTATAAAGGTGCTATAAGCACAGCTAAAACTATTGTTTGGAATGGCCCAATGGGTGTATTTGAATTTAAAAACTTTGCAAATGGAACAATTGCTGTAGCTGAGGCTATGTCAAAAGTTGATGGAACTACTGTAATAGGTGGTGGAGATAGTGCAGCAGCTGTTAACCAATTAGGATTTGGAGATAAAATGACTCACATATCTACAGGCGGCGGAGCATCTCTTGAATTTTTAGAAGGTAAATTATTACCAGGAATTGAAGCCCTTACAGATAAATAGTTAATTAAAACTATGATATTGTAAACTTTTAAATATATAGTTCTTACCGATTACAAAGAAATATTAGGAGGTTTTTTTTATGAGAAAAGGTATAATTGCAGGAAATTGGAAGATGAATAAAACTGTAGCTGAAGCTGTAACTTTAATTGAGGAAATAAAACCGTTAGTTAAAGATGCAAAATGTGACGTTGTGGTTTGCCCTACATTTTTATGTTTAGATGCAGTAATAAAAGCAACTAAGGGTACAAATATAAAGGTTGGAGCTCAAAATATGTTCTATGAAGAAAGTGGTGCTTTTACTGGCGAAGTTTCTCCATCAATGTTAAAAGATATGGGCATTGACTATGTTATAATTGGACATAGTGAAAGAAGACAATATTTCAATGAGACAGATGAAGCTGTAAACAAAAAGCTTAAAGCTGCTTATAGCCATAGTATCATTCCTATACTTTGTGTAGGAGAAACTCTTAGTGATCGAGAAGGAAATATTACAGAAAAAGTTTTAGCAAATCAAGTAAAATTAGATTTAGAAGGACTTATAAAACAACAAGTAGAAAAATTGGTTATTGCTTATGAACCAATTTGGGCTATAGGAACAGGCAAAACTGCTACTGCTGATCAAGCTAATGAGACAATTGCATTTATAAGAGCAACTGTTGGAGCTATGTTTGGTAGTGAAGTAGCTGAAAAAGTTAGAATTCAATATGGTGGTTCTGTTAAACCAGCAACTATAAAAGAACAAATGGGTAAATCAGATATAGATGGTGGTTTAATCGGGGGAGCTAGCCTTAAGGCACAAGACTTCGCCGGAATAGTAAACTATTAAGCTATTAATTTACTAAAGTAACTTCATCTACTAAAGATGGGCCGCATTGGTTGGTTAATTATAATTATAAAAAATTACAATAAATAGCAATACATAGCAATGTGTATTGCTATTAGAAACAATTAGTGGGGGGAACAAAAATGTCGAAAAAACCAGTAATGTTAATGATTTTAGATGGATTTGGATTATCAAGTGACGTAGAGGGAAATGCAGTAGCTGCAGCTAGTAAACCGAATTATGACAAATTAATAAAGAAATATCCAAGTACAAGATTAACTGCAAGTGGTCTAGAAGTAGGACTTCCAGAGGGCCAAATGGGAAATTCAGAAGTTGGTCATTTAAATATCGGTGCAGGTAGAATTATATATCAAGCACTAACAAAAATAACAAAAGAAATTAAAGAAGGAGACTTCTTTCAGAATGTTGCTTTTAATAAAGCAATAGATAAAGCTATAAAGGCAGATTCTTCAATTCATCTTTTAGGATTATTGTCTGATGGGGGAGTACATTCTCATATAGATCATTTGAAGGCTTTAATAAAGCTTGCAAAAGATAAAGGTGCTAAAAAAGTTTATGTTCATGCTTTCTTAGACGGTAGAGATGTGCAACCAGGTTCAGCACTAAAATACATAGCAGAAATAGAAGAATATATGAATGAAATAGGTCTTGGTAAAATAGCTACTATTTGTGGTAGATATTATGCTATGGATAGAGATAAAAGATGGGAAAGAGTAGAGCTTGCATACAATGCTATGGTATTATCTAAAGGTGAGGAAGATACATCAGCACTCGATGCAGTTAAAAAAGCTATGCATGATAATAAAACAGATGAATTTGTACTTCCAACTGTTATCATGGAAAACAATAAACCAGTTGCAGCTATTAGCAATAATGATACTGTAATATGTTTTAATTTTAGACCAGACAGAGCTAGGGAACTTACTCGCGCAATAAATGATAAGGTATTTGATGGCTTTAAAAGAGAAACAATGAAACTTAACTATGTATGTACTACTCAATATGATTTATCTATAGAAAATGTTGATGTTGCGTATACACCAGAAAGTTACACTAATACGCTTGGAGAATATGTTAGCAAAATGGGTAAAAAACAGTTAAGAATAGCTGAAACTGAAAAATATGCTCATATTACATTTTTCTTTAATGGTGGGGTTGAGGCTCCAAATGCCAATGAGGATAGAGCATTAATTCCATCACCAAAAGTAGCAACATATGATATGCAACCAGAAATGAGTGCCCGCTCGGTTACTAAAGAGTTACTTAAAAGGCTTGATACAGACGAATACGACATGATTATACTTAATTATGCTAATCCAGACATGGTAGGTCATACAGGAGTTTTTGAAGCTGCTAAAAAGGCTATAGAAACAGTTGATGAATGTCTTGGAAAAATTGTTGAGTCTGTTCTAGGTAAAGATGGTACTGTATTTATAACTGCAGATCATGGAAACTCTGAGCAAATGATTGATTACGCGTCAGGTAAGCCAATGACTGCACATACTACAAACTTAGTTCCATTCACTTATGTGTCAAATCACAGTAAAGATTTAAGAGAGAGTGGAATACTCGCAGACATTGCACCTACAATGCTTCAAGTTATGGGACTCGATGTACCTAGCGAGATGACAGGTAAATCTTTAATTAAATAATCTCCTTGGTCGCTGAAATTTTGTTGAACTTTGATTAAACTTTAATTTATATGAAAACTGAATCAGTTTATTGTGTTATCTAAGTTTAGTTTAAATTTTCTTGAAACTTAAGATTATATTGATTTAACTTAGGTAATAATAATATAGATAAAAAATTTGGAGGTAAGATAATATGAAAAACTTTATTGAGATCATTGATATTTTTGCAAGACAAATTTTAGATTCAAGAGCATTTCCTACAGTTGAAGTTGAGGTAACACTAGAAGATGGAACAATATCAAGAGCATCAGTACCATCAGGTGCTTCTACTGGTATATTTGAAGCAGTAGAATTAAGAGATGGGGATAAAGAGTTATTTAATGGTAAAGGAGTTTTAAAAGCTGTTAGTAATGTAAACAACATAATAGCTGATGAACTAGTTGGAATGAATGTATATGATCAGATTGCAATTGATAAGGCAATGATAGCGCTTGACGGAACACCTAATAAGGCAAAACTTGGTGCTAATGCAATACTTGGAGTATCACTTGCATGTGCAAGAGCTGCTGCTGAGTCATTAGGACTTGGATTATATCAATATATTGGTGGAGTAAACGCTAAAGTTTTACCAGTTCCAATGATGAATATTATAAATGGTGGAAGCCATGCTGATAATAATGTAGACCTTCAAGAGTTTATGGTTATGCCAGTTGGAGCAAAATCATTTAAAGAAGCTTTAAGAATGAGTGCAGAAGTTTATCATGCATTAAAAGCATTATTGAAAAGTAAGGGACTCGCTACTGGTGTTGGTGATGAAGGTGGATTTGCTCCAGATTTATCATCAAATGAGGAAGCTATAAAAATCATAATAGAAGCTATAGAAAAAGCTGGATTTGTTCCAGGAAAAGATATATTTATAGCTCTTGACCCAGCAGCATCTGAATTCTTTGAAGATGGTAAGTACAACTTAGCATCAGAGGGAAGAATACTCACTCCAGAACAAATGGCTGATTATTATGTAGAACTTGTTAACAAATATCCAATAATCTCTATTGAAGATGGAATGGCTGAAGAAGATTGGGATGGTTGGAAATACTTAACAGATAAAATAGGAGATAAGATTCAATTAGTTGGTGACGACTTATTTGTAACTAATACAGATAGATTACAAATGGGAATTGATAAAAAAGTTGCAAATTCAATCCTTATAAAATTAAATCAAATAGGTACACTAACTGAAACATTGAATGCTATAGAAATGGCAGAAAGAGCAGGATATACTGCAGTAGTTTCTCATAGATCAGGAGAAACTGAAGATACAACAATCTCAGATCTCGTTGTAGCTATGAATGCAGGACAAATTAAAACTGGGGCTCCAGCTAGAAGTGAGAGAGTTTCTAAATATAATCAGCTTTTAAGAATAGAAGAAGAATTAGATGAAGTGGCTGAATATAGAGGATTAAAAGCATTCTATAATCTAAAAAGATAGTAAGCAATAAAATAGGAGTGTAGTCTTTGTGGCTATGCTCTTACTTTTTATTCAAGCTAATGTGGATTTTTAAACGGAATTGTGTTAAACTTAGTTAAAAAACGTAATAGTAAAAATATATTTTCATGTTATTTTGTTGTACATAATGGAGTAAGCAGATGAATTACATTCCATTGTAAGATACCTTAGAGTATGTTAAAATAACCAAGTATTTGATGAACAGGGGGGTGTATACATGCATAGTTTTTTAGTATTTTCACAGGTTGTAACTTCAATCGTTATAATTGTATCAGTTATGATGCAACCTAGTAAAACAGATGGACTAAGTGGCCTTATAGGAGGAACTTCCGAAACTTTTTTTGCTAAAAACAAAACCAAAACTGCCGAATCAGTTTTAGCACGTGTTACAGTGGTTGCAGCAATTTGCTTTACGTTAACTACGGTGTTCTTAAATTTATTAGCATAATTTTGTAATTTAAGTCATAGTTAAAGCACATTAATGAATATTTTAGACTTCACAGCAGTTTATTTAAATTTTTTTAATAAACTGCATTTTTTTATATTTTAAAAAGTTATAATATTAAAAAAATATTTAGTATATTAGTAATATAAATGAAAAGATTATTAAAGTAGTCTATTATTAGAGGTGAAGGATGATGAGTGAATACAGTTCAAAATTAGAAAGCAAGGATATGAATTTTCTTTTTGAGGGTATCTTAAGCCTTCAAACTAAGGAAGAATGCTATAGATTTTTTGAGGATATATGCACTATAAATGAAATTAAGGCATTTGAACAAAGGTTTCAAGTAGCAACAATGCTTGCAGATAAAAGAACATATATGGATATTGCAGGCACTACAGGCGCAAGCACTGCCACAATTAGTAGAATTAATAGAGCATTAAATTATGGTAGTGATGGATATAAACTCATATTAGAGCGTTTGAAATCAAAGAAATAAGTAAAATTAGTTTAACGTGCCTGGATTTACATATAAAGAGGGACGGTTAATATATATTCACTCGGTTTAACTAACGATAAAGGAGTGATATAAATTAACCGTCTTTATTTTTTATAGTGGTTAAGTTCTTGCACAATGTGATATAATTATAGGTACATTTATGCCTTAAAGTGAAGTAGCAAAGAAGTTAGATGTATCTAAAATAATACTAGATGTAACTAGCATTAATATAATATATAAGGAGTGGTTTCATGGATTTAAAAAGTTTGTTAAACAAAGAGCAATGTGAGGCTGCAATAACAGTTGAGGGTCCATTGTTAATACTAGCTGGTGCAGGTTCTGGAAAGACTAGAGTTTTGACTTATAGAATTGCACATATGATTCAGGATTTAAACATATATCCATCACAAATTTTATCTATAACATTTACTAATAAAGCTGCTGGTGAAATGAAGGATAGGGTACGGTCGCTTGTAGGTAATATAGCGGATAATATGTGGATTTCTACATTCCATTCTAGTTGCGTTAGAATTCTAAGACGGGAAATAGATAAAATAGGATATAATAAAAATTTTACTATATATGATAGCTATGATCAAAAAAGTTTAATTAAACAGTGCATGAAGGAAATTGATATAAATGATAAAGATCTAACAGATTCAGAAATCTTAAACAAAATATCAAATGCTAAAAATGAACTTATTTCTGCGGATAAATTTAAAAAAGAAAATGAGAGCGATTTTAGAAAAAATAAGGTAGCTGATGTATATCTTCTTTATCAAAAGAAGCTAAAGGGAAATAATGCTTTAGATTTTGATGATCTGATATTTAAAGCTGTTGAACTATTAAAAAATAATAAGGATGTTTTGGACTTTTATCATTCGAAATTCAAGTACATTATGGTGGACGAGTATCAAGACACAAATAAAGCACAGTATGAGCTTATAAAGCTCTTAGTAGATAAGACAGAGAATATATGTGTAGTTGGAGACGATGACCAATGTATATATGCTTGGAGAGGTGCAGATGTCACCAACATCTTAGACTTTGAAAAAGATTATCCAAAGGCAAAGGTTGTAAAACTTGAGCAAAATTACAGATCAAAAGGTAATATACTTATGGCAGCTAATGAAGTCATAAAAAACAATTCTCAAAGAAAAGATAAACATCTAAGAACTGAAAAAGAGAATGGAGAGAAAATTAATCTATATAGAGCCTTTACAGATAGAGATGAAGCCAATTTTGTATCAAATCAAATTAAGACAATTATGGCAGAGGGAAATAGAAGTTATAAAGACTTTGCAATTTTATATAGAATGAATTCTCAATCACGTATTTTTGAGGAAAGTTTTAGAAAACATCTAATACCATATAAGATAGTTGGAGGATTAAAGTTTTATGATAGAAAAGAAATAAAAGATATAATGGCATACTTAAAGCTTATTAATAATCCCCTTGATGATATTGCTTTAAAGAGGATTATAAATGTACCTAAAAGAAATATAGGGGATGCAACTATTCAAAAGATTCAAGAATTTGCAAATGGAATAGATCAATGTTTATATAGTGCTATTTTAGATGTAGAGTATATACCTACACTTACAACTAGAAATAAATCATCTATAGGTAAATTTGTAAGTCTTATGAATAATTTTATGGCTAAAAATGAAGAGGTTTCAGTATCTAAACTAATTAAGATGATAATAGAAGATACAGGATATCTAAAGCAACTCGAGAACTCAAAGGAACCAGAGGATGAGAGTAGAGTTGAGAATATAAAGGAATTAGTATCAGATGCTGTAGAATTTGAAAGAACTTCAGAAGACAAATCACTCCTAACATTTTTAGAGGGGGTAAGTTTAGGTTCAACCACTGATGATCCTGATGAAAACATTGATACAGCAGCAATGATGACGGTTCATAGTGCCAAAGGGTTAGAATTTCCAGTAGTATTTATGGTAGGAATGGAAAATGGAATATTTCCAGGTATGTCCTCCATTAATAACCCTACTGAAATGGAAGAATCAAGGCGTTTATGCTATGTTGCAATTACAAGGGCAGAAGAGAAACTTTATATAACTTCAGCAGAAAGTAGAATGGTATTTGGCCGAAATGTTTCATATCAACCATCTGATTTTATTAGTGAAATTTCTCCAGATTTAAAAGAAATTATAGGTGGAGCTAAAAATAGGACTACGCAGGTGTTAAAGAGAAAAAATGCCAAGGAGTCACAAAGATATAATCCACACGGTCTGTTAAGCAAAACTGCGCCACAAGATTATGTATCAGCTACGGCACATGGAGACAATTCAGGTCAACAAAGTATTAATAGGGAGAATGTTATTAATAATGGCGTGAATAACATAGGTAGTGAAGCTACAGTAGGTAGAAAAGTTAGACATGCTAAATTTGGAATAGGCACAATAGTATCAAAGTCCAGTTCTAATGGTGATACTTTGATTTCAATAGCATTTGATAACATGGGAATAAAAAAGCTGATGTTAGGCAAGGCACCACTAGAAATGTTATAAGACATGTAAAAATAGGACTAGAATTTTGATAGTAATTATTTGAATGTAGTATAGGCATTTTGGGTAAAATAGCTAGTGAGAATGCTAGGCATTTTATTCAAAATGCCTAAAAGCTGTGTGTTATATTTTGTAAAAAGTGTAGACTATGAATGAGAGTGATTTTAAATTAAAACAGCTTCTAGAGTGATGAGGAGTAATGATATTATGAGTGTAGACGATAGATTAAATAAAATTAAAGATATAATTAATTATCATGCTGATAGATATTATAATCAGGACAATCCAGAGATAGCAGATTATGAATATGATCAAATGATGTTAGAACTTAAAGGGATAGAAAAAGAGTATCCAGAACTTATTACCTTAGATTCTCCAACTCAAAGAGTAGGTGGAAGCGTTAAAAGGAAAGGGGGGGTACTCGTAAAACATAATGTTCCAATGCTCAGTCTGCAAGATGTATTTACAAAAGAAGAAGTCTATGCTTATGTAAATAAAATGATTGAGGAACTAGAGGACCCTACATTTGTTATTGAACTTAAAATTGATGGTTTATCAATGGCCCTGCGGTATGTAGATGGTAACTTAACAGTAGCGGTGACTAGGGGTGATGGAATCATTCAAGGTGAGGATGTTACTGAAAATGCTAAAGTAATTAAGGATGTCGCACTAAAACTAAGTGATAAAGTTCCATATCTTGAAATCCGCGGAGAAGTATATATGTCAAATGTGGCGTTTGATAAAATTAATGAACAACAAGAGTTATTAGGAAAAAAGGTATTTGCAAATCCAAGGAACTGTGCTGCGGGTACATTAAGGCAGTTAGATAGTAAGATAACAAAAGAAAGAGGAATATCTTTATTCATTTTTAACATTCAAGATATTAAAGGAATTGAATTTGAAACACATACGGAAGGTTATGAATGGTTAAAAAAGCAGGGAATAAAGGTTATTGAGAATTATGTGAAATGTAAAACAGCGGATGAAGTGTGGAGTGCTATTCAAACTATGGGTGAGGAAAGAGGTAAATTAGCATACGATATTGATGGAGTGGTTATTAAAATTAATAATTTGGAAGACAGAAAAGAACTTGGAAATACATCAAAAGTTCCCAAATGGGCTATAGCCTATAAATTTCCTCCAGAAGAAAAAGAAACAAAATTACTTGATATTGAAGTATCAGTAGGAAGAACTGGCCGAATTACCCCTACAGCAATATTTGAGCCGATTCGCTTATGTGGAACATCTGTATCTAGAGCAATCCTTCACAACCAAGATTTTATCGATGATCTAGATATAAGGATTGGAGACATAATTCTTGTTTACAAGTCAGGAGAGATTATTCCAAAAATTAAGTCTGTAGTGAAAGAAAAACGTATTGAGGGATTAAAAAGATTTAAAATTCCTGAAATTTGCCCAGTTTGTGGAACACCTACTGTACGTGAAAAAGATACTGCTGACATCAAATGTACAAACCCTAATTGTTTAGCACAATTAGAAAGACGTATCATTAATTTTGTTGGCAGGACTGCTATGGACATAAAAGGTTTCGGCAGTGCATATGTTAAGGAACTTATTCGTTTGAAATATATCAAAGACATTGCAGATATATATGCTTTGTTTAATTATCGGGTCGAACTTATAGAGCAAGGAATAATTGGAAAAGAAAAAAATACAGATAAGTTACTTGATGCTATAGAAAAGTCAAAGGGTAATGAAGCACAAATGTTGCTTACAGGCCTTGGAATTCCGAATATTGGGAAGGTAGCAGCGAAAAGTATAATGAAACATTATAAATCTATTGAAGACTTGCAAAACACGTCTTTAGAAGAACTGCAAGATGTTTCGGATATAGGTGGAATAAGTGCTTTGTGTATATTGAAATTTTTTGAAGATAATAAAAATCGAGAAGTAATAAGTAGACTTAAATATTATGGAGTTAATATGGTTGTAGAGCAAGTGAATAACGAGGATAATAAGTTTGATGATTTAACCTTCGTTGTAACTGGAACGCTGACTTCTATGGGGCGAAATGATGCTATAACACTGATTGAGAATCACGGAGGCAAAGTATCAAGTTCTGTTTCTAAGAAAACTAATTATGTTTTAGCCGGTGAGAATGCTGGAAGTAAACTTACAAAAGCAGAGGGATTAGGAATTGCAGTTATATCTGAAGAGGAATTAGTAGATATGTTAAAATAGGAAGTATGTATACTGCAGAGTAAGATCATAAAAACATAAGGAATAGCATGTTAATTAACATTATAATTGACATGTTATTTTTTATTATAATGGAATTTCACGTTCCAATCTCTTATTTGGAGTCATACAGGAAAAAAAATATTGATATTATTTGCTATTTGTATCATAATATATAAATATAACAATATTAATATGAAAATATATTTAGAAAGAGGTAATTGCTATGAAACAGGATTATATGGAATATAATGAAATTGCAGAGATGCTTAAGATATTAGCCCATCCGGTAAGGTTGTGTATTATTAATGGATTATTGGGAAAAGGAATATGTAATGTCAGTCACATGCAAGATTGTTTAGGTATCCCACAATCTACTTTATCTCAACATTTACAAAAATTAAGAATGGCAAAAATAATTGTAGGCGAAAGAAATGGTCTAGAGATCAATTATAGAATTTGTAATGAGGAAGTCCGAGAATTAATTGAGTTTCTTTTTAAAAATAAAGTTTAATATATGCATATAAATTAGTTATTAATATTAATGTGAATTTAAATTAAAGATAATAAATATAGTGGTACACGAATAACTTTCGTGTATCACTATATTTATTAATTGGTTAAAATAAATATTTAATTAAATTGAAATATCTATTGCTTTTTATTTATATATTTATATAATTATTATATTATTATGTAATATTCCAGTTCGGATTTTACCTATGAAACGGCATAACTGTGTTGATTTCAGTTGTATTACTTGCATTGGTTATATTAATAAAAAATGTAGGTTTATTATCATTAAAAAAACGTTACAATTAGTTTAGGTGAATAAATACATATAATTATAGTTATTTAGAGGGGGTGTTAAGTTTGCAAATTAGTGAGGGAATAAAGAAATTATGATATATAAACGTAATAGATTACTGTATGCAGCAATAACAATGATTGTAATTATTTTAGGATTAGGTTCAAGAAGGATGGATAATTTCATTCCGGATTTATTGAATACATATTTGGGGGATGCTCTGTGGGCATTAATGATTTTTCTTATTTTTGGATTTGTTTTTAGAGAGATGAAAACAAAGTTAGTTGCAATAACTGGGATATTATTTTGTTATCTTATTGAATCAAGCCAGTTGTATCATGCTAATTGGATAGATGCTATTAGAAATACAACTATTGGAGGATTAGCATTGGGATATGGATTTTTGTGGAGGGACTTATTAGCATACACCATAGGAATTGGGGTAGGTGCAACTATCGAAATTTTGATCATAGTAATTAAAAAAGGGGTAAAGGTATGAATAGTTTAAATTCTATAGATGATATAAATGATTTTATAAAAGAAAATAAATTTGTTATGTTATATTTTTCATCAGATGGGTGTAGCGTATGTGATGATGTTTTACCTAGACTTGAAGAACTACTTAAAAAACATCCTAAAGTTGTGAGTGCTCATGTAGAAATTCAAAACACGCCATCTGTAGCTAGTGTTTTTGGCATATTTACTATTCCTGCAGTTATTATATTTTTAGAGGAAAAAGAGATAGTGAGACAAGCAAGATATATTAATTTTCTAGAACTAAAAGAAAAAATACAGAGATTTTCTGAATTTGTTTAACAACATTCCAGTTTACTATCATAATCTAAAATAAGGAATTAGTTGAATTTGATTTCAAAAATAAGGTTTAATAAAAACATGCTATCAGTAAAGATAGCATGTTTAATTTCATTGATACTAATTATTGTTATATATTTATTGTTAGTTATTTATCTAAGGTTTTAATGTATGATTTCATTTCACCAATATTCATAGCGCCCATTCGTTTAGAAATGATATTTCCGTCTATATCAATGAAATATGAGGTTGGAATTGATGCTATATTATACTTGGTTGCAACACTTTGGTCTGAATCTAAAAGCACTTTGAAACTATATTTATTATTAGCAATAAAAGATTTAACAGTGCTTAAAGGTTCTCCTATTTCAACTGAAATTATAACCAAATCACTATTTTTTGTTTCTTCATATAATTTTTGGATTTCAGGCATTTCTTCTTTGCAAGGGGGACACCATGTTGCCCAAAAATTAAGAAATACTTTTTTGCCCTTTAAGTCACTCAGAGATAATTCTTTATTGTTAAGATCACTTAACTTGAAATTAGGAGCTTTCGTTTTAATAACAGTAGGGTTTATTTTATTTGTATCATTAGAGCTCTTAGTATCAATTTTAGGGGTAGTTGTTTTACCGTTAACTGTTTCTTCAACAGATGTTTTAGTTTTATTATAATTTTTTACTGTATAAATTGATATGCCTACAAGTGTCACAGATACTATTATTATAGCTATAAATGTTTTTGATGGTTTTTTCATACTTATTTGCTCCTTCATCTAAAAATTAATAAAATTCCCATACTGGCTTAATATTGATAGCTTATTAGTAAAAACTAGTAATCCCATTATTATCATTAAAAGACCACTTAGTGTTGAGATTACCGGCAAATATTTTGAAAGCTTTTTAAATTGTGTGGTAAAGCTTTCTATGGCAATGGCAGTTAGGATAAATGGAACAGTGAGTCCAAGGGAGTACATAATAAGAAGTAAAACTCCGGTGCCTACAGAATTCATACTGGTAGCATAGATGAGTATTGAGGATAATATAGGCCCAATGCAAGGCGTCCAACCAGTAGCAAAGGCCATACCCATTATTATTGAGCTAAAGGGACCTTTAATTTTATTAAAGTGTAAAATTTTTTTCTCTCGATAAAATAATTTAACTTTAAAAATACCTAGGGTGTGCAGACCAAAAACAAAAATAATAGTTCCACCTACTTTTCTAAACAAATCCTTATGGGTAATTAATAATTTACCAAGAGAAGTTATCGAAAGTCCCATTAAAATAAAAATTATAGAAAAGCCTAATACAAATCCAAAAGATTTATATAAAGTTAAAAGTTTAGTTTTGTCATTCTTTAGTTCTTCTATGGAAGATCCGGTTAAATAGCTTACATATGCAGGAATCAGCGGAAGGACGCAAGGGGACAAAAAGGATAGAAGGCCCGCAGAGAAAGCAAGCAATATTGATATATCATTCAAAATTAAATCACCTCCCAAATCATTTTATAAAAATTAAGGCTTAATATACACATATCCGCTACTTTGTTTTATAACTAGTTCACCTACTCCAGAAGGAACGACGATACAAAAATCAAATAACAACCCTTTGTCTAAATTCATTTGATGCAATGAATTAGCACAAACAGCAAAAGTAACATTTTTTAGTTTTAGATTTTTTAATTCTTCATATAATTCATTTGAATCCTCAAGCATTAATTTAACTGCTTCTGAATTTGATAGAAGCTCAACTTGTAAATTATCTTCACCTAAGTCCTTAATTAAGTTATT
>Ga0209123_1001698_pt1 | contig 20808 bp, 18 predicted proteins | sample BarGraIncu00431A_FD_184500 | JGI IMG/M metagenome (GOLD analysis project Ga0209123, IMG submission 184500) | Arctic peat soil microbial communities from Barrow, Alaska, USA - Barrow Graham LP Incubations 004-31A (SPAdes) (version 2) | ecosystem: Environmental > Terrestrial > Soil > Wetlands >... | reverse complement strand
CAGGACAATATTCCAGACAACCTGTCACGATAACGGGTGGTAATTTGTTGAACCATGACCGTATCCTCCTTATGGGGATTATGGTCAAAGTATACAACCTGTTTGGTTCCGGCTACGCCGGGTTAGGAAACCCTGCATTTCGTCGCTAGCTTGCCGAGGCTCATGACTGTCCTCGGTATATCGGAAATCCGCGTAGGAGCCGGTGTTTGGAGCGGGGCAACCGCGGCCCTTTGTCCGCGCGGATCTGAGGAAAGGGGGTCAAGTATGCTTCATCGTTGCCCTGGCATTATGTACCGAACTGTACGGCACGTAATGCCAGAGCAAAAGTAAAGCTAAAAATCCCACCCGCTCCCCCGGCGGAGGTGCTCGTGCAGGAGTTCCGTTTGTGATAGGACTTCGGCTATGGCAATAATCATTTGGTGCCGGAGTGGGGGTTCCGCGCGCAGAGCCACTGTCCGGGAAGGGCATCGGGACGTTTGCCCTGCGGCGGGCCCAAGAGGGTTTAGGTGATAGGGAGGCTAAGCGGAATTCGAGTCCGGCGAGTAAACAGGTAGCCGTCCCAAAGAGGTCTCTCCAGCTTTCGCGCAGCGGTCGCACTCTGCGGGCCACTTGCTAAAAACGCGTCAACTATGGGCGTGCGTTATCATTTTTTGTACGCCGATAGCTGATGCCGAGCTTGTCGATGCGCCAACGCAGGGTATTCGGGTTGACCCCGAGCAGTTCGGCCGCGCCCCCGGGGCCGTGGATCTTCCCATTGCTCCGATGCAAAACCTGCACGATGTGGGCGGCCATGGCTTTGTCGAGCTTGAGCGGCGGATATGACGGGCCATCCTTGCGCCCCTGGCTCTCCCCCTTGGGCGGGAAGAGCCCTTCGAAATTCAGCTGCCCTTCCCGATGCTGTATCAACTCCCGCTCGACCACGTTTTCCAGCTCGCGCACGTTGCCGGGCCAATGGTAGTCCATCAGCCGCTTCAGGGCGCCCGGTGCGATGGCGGGCGGCATCCCCCGCCCGAGTTCCCTGCTCTTTTGCACCGTGAAATGCCGGATCAGTGCGGGGACGTCCTCCCTGCGCCCGCGCAGGGGCGGGATGATGAGCGGAAACCCTTTCAGCCGGAACCAGAGGTCCTCCCGGAAGTGGTTCTCTGCGATCATGTTCTCCAGGTTACGGTGCGTCGCGGCAATCACCCGGATATTGACCGGAATCCCCCGGGTCCCCCCCACCCGCTCCACCACGCGGTTTTGCAGCACCCTCAGGAGCCGGACCTGCGCCTGCATGGGGAGCTCACCGATCTCGTCCAGAAAAATGGTTCTGCCGTCGGCACGATTGAAGCGCCCCCGGATCTCGGCAACCGCCCCGCTGAAGGCTCCCCTTTCGTGACCGAAAAGCTCGCTGTCGATGGGGTTCTCCGGGATGGCGCCGCAGTTCACCTTGATGAAGGGGCCATCCTTGCGCGGCGAGGAGAAATGAATCATGTTGGCGATCAATTCCTTCCCGGTGCCGGTCTCCCCCAATAGGAGCACGGTGTTGTTGAGGGGCGCCACCTGCCGCACCATCTCCACCACGTTTCTCAAGCCGGAATTGCCGCCGATGATCTCCTCCGCCGACGGGGTGTGCAGTTCCCGGTTCAGGAAGCGCTTGTCGTCGAGCAGAATGTCACGATAGCGCAGCCCCGCCTCGTGCGCCAGGGCATTGGCGAGGGCGATGGAGAAAGGCTCGACGACACTTCCCGAACCTCGGGAAATAAGTATTTTTGGCCACAGCAACAAAATGAGATTAATCAGGCAGTCACAGGGGAAACTATGCAAACCAGGTGCAAAGTAAGGCTTACCATCAGCACCGAACTGGTTGTGTTTGATCTGGACTTCATGAAGCGTCATGGGTAGGGAAAAGCTGGAAGATTGCCACTCAAACACGATAGACGAGTTGCAAGGCCATTTCGGTGCTCGCATTGCTTCACACAGATGACCAAGCTACCCAGCTCAGTGAGGCAGCAAGTCGGATCTATCAGATGAAGGCCACCAACCTGACGGAGTCCAAGATCTCCCGGTAAGACTACGAAATCGGCAAGCGTTCACAAGATTGAACCCCACCCCGTTACACTGTCCGTTCTTGTTTTCACACGGTTTCAGAGCATTTCAGGAAAAGGTCAGCTACCAAACGGATGCAAAAACGGATGCAAGTCATCAAGAGCAACAAAAAAGGACCTAGCCGGCAGTGGCTAAGTCCTTGAATTTTTTGGAGCGGGAAACGGGATTCGAACCCGCGACCTTCAGCTTGGGAAGCTGACACTCTACCACTGAGTTATTCCCGCTCAACAGAGTGGTCTTTGTACCGCACTTCACACTTCTTTGTCAACGAATTTCTCGGCTCAGCAAGCTCTCAATCCCGCTCGCGACTCTGCCGGCTTAACTCAGTTGGCAAAACTCATGGCGGACTTGGAAAGCATCTTCTCTGCCACGGCACGACTGGAGACCTGGTAGTTGCCGCTCGCCATCTGCGCCTTTACTTCTGCGACTCTGCTGGCACGAACATCCTGCGGGCTCTTCGAGGCAGGCACCACCGGCATGTAACTGGAAAGGTCTACCTTGTCTGATCCAGCATGCGGCTTCGAAACGGCGTCACTATGTGCATCCATCGGCTCGGACTTGTCGGTCCGCCCCCCGACGAGATAGGCTACTGCGGTTTTCTGATTCAATTCATCGATTTTCATTCTGATTTAGCTCCCGGAATTTTGTCATATGTTGCTATTTCGGCATTACTGCGTAAAAACTTTAGCTCTTTTCGATTGTTGAATAGTTTTTTATGAAAGCATTGAAAGATTCAGCAAGGATTGAAAGTCCTCTACCTGGTAATCGGCTCCGCTCAGTTCTGAAAGATCTCCGTAACCGTACCTGCAGCCAACGGTCACCACGCCTGCCCCCTGCCCTGCTGCCACGTCGTTGATGCTGTCACCGATCAGGACGCACTCGCCGGCCGCGACCCCGTATTGCTTGAGCAGTGCCAGCACGGGTTCGGGCGAAGGCTTTCGGTAGGGAAGTGAGTCGGCTCCGAATACGGTCGGAAAATACTGATCTATCCCGAACCGGGAAAGCACCTCGCGGCAGAGTGCCACGTTCTTGTTGGAAAGTACGCAAAGCGCATATCCCGCGCCTTCCAAGGCCTGCAGGGTCTCGACGACTCCGGGGTAAAGACTGGTCTTGTCTGCTATGTGCGCCAGGTTGTAGGCAAGGAAGCGCTGCAGCCCCTTCTCGACCTCCTCGGGAGCCAGCCCAGGAAGCGCGCGCTCGACCAGGGAACGGGCACCCTGCCCTACCAGACGGCGCACTTCTTCGGGGTTGAACTGAGGCAGTCCGAAGCTGTCGCGCATGTGGTTGGTCGCGTCGATCAGATCCGGCAGTGAATCGATCAGGGTACCATCCAGGTCAAAGATCAACAGTTTTATCCGCAGCATGGTTCCCGGCACGTTCTCCCCCTGGTACGTAAAAACGCGGTAACCGGCCCCTGGGGGCTGGCTACCGCGCTCATTAATGCAAAAAACGATCCTTTCTCAGGATCCGCGGGTTATTCCCACTCGATGGTGGAGGGGGGCTTCTGGCTGATGTCGTAAACGACCCGGTTGATACCCTTCACCTCGTTGATGATTCGTGAGGAAATACTGCCAAGTAGCTCGTAGGGGAGCTTTACCCAGTCCGCGGTCATGCCGTCCAGAGAGTTCACCGCACGAAGCGCACAGGTCCACTCGTAGGTCCTGGCATCGCCCATGACTCCGACCGTCCGCACCGGAAGGAGTACGGCAAATGACTGCCAAATCTCGCGATATAACCCAGCCTTCCTGATTTCCTCGATGACGATGGCATCGGCCTCGCGCAGGATTTCCAGCTTCTCGGCGCTCAGCTCCCCGATGCAGCGGATGGCAAGCCCCGGACCCGGGAAGGGCTGGCGGTAGACGACTTCGTCGGGCATGCCGAGCTCTTTGCCCAAGAGGCGCACTTCGTCCTTGAACAGTTCGCGCACGGGTTCCAGGAGCTTCAGGTTCATCTTGTCGGGGAGCCCGCCCACGTTGTGGTGGCTCTTGATGACGGAGGAGGGCCCCTTGGTGGAGACCGACTCGATGACGTCGGGATAGAGGGTACCCTGCGCCAGGTAATCGACCTGGCCGAGCTTCTTCGCCTCTTCCTCGAAGAGGTAGATGAATTCGTTGCCGATGATCTTGCGCTTCTGCTCGGGGTCGCAGATGCCGGTCAGCTTGTCGAGGAAGCGGTCGGTCGCCTCCACGTAGTCGAGGTTGATCCGGAAGTGCTTGGTGAAGAGGTTGACGACTTTCTCGGCCTCGCCCTTCCTGAGCAGGCCGTTATTGACGAAGACGCAGTGCAGCTGGTCGCCGATCGCTTTGTGGATCAGTACCGCGACGACCGCGGAGTCCACTCCGCCGGAGAGGGCGCAGAGCACCTTGCCGGTGCCGACTTTCTCGCGGATGGAGGCGAGTTCGGTCTCTATGAAGTTGGCCATGGTCCAGGTCGGCTTGCTGCCGCAGATGTTGAAGAGGAAGTTCCCGATCATCTCGTCGCCGCGCGGTGTGTGCACGACTTCCGGATGGAACTGCACCCCGAAGAAGCGGCGCTTCTCGTCCTTCATGGCGGCAACCGGGCACCCTTCGGTGTGGGCCATCAGCTGAAAACCGGCCGGCATGGTCTCGATCCGGTCGCCGTGCGACATCCAGACCTCGGCCCCGCCGCTGAAGCCGGCGAAGATCTCGCTGGCGCCGTCCAGCGCCAGGGTGGCGCGCCCGAACTCGCGCTTGTCGCAGCGCTCCACCCGGCCGCCCAGCTGCTGGGTCATGAGCTGCATGCCGTAGCAGATGCCGAGGACCGGAATCCCCAGGTCGTAGATCCCGAGATCGGAGTGCGGCGCGTCCTTGTCGTAGACGCTGGAAGGGCCGCCGGAGAGGATGATCCCCTTGGGTGCGAACGCTTTGATCTTCTCAAGCGCCATGTTGTAGGGATGGATCTCGCAGTAGACGCTCTGCTCTCTCACCCGGCGGGCAATCAGCTGGGTCACCTGGGAGCCGAAGTCGAGGATCAGAACCTTTTCGGAATGTATGTCGATGGTCATGGATGGGTATCCTTCTTGAGATGAGTTTTACAAAGTCAAAAGCATCAACGCAAAGACGCCAAGTCGCAAAGGCGCAAAGTAACTACAAAACTATAAAGTCTGTGTTTCTTTGTCAAGGGCTGTGCCTTTCTATGCGTCTTCGCGCCTTTGCGCCTTTGCGTTAGGTGCGTCAGGTCTTGTTGTTATGCGGCGTTACTTCTCGACGCGGTAGTTGGGCGCCTCTTTGGTGATCATGACGTCGTGCACGTGGGACTCCTTGAGTCCTGCGCCGGTGATCCTTACGAAACGGCCGTTTTCCTGGAGGTCGGCAATGGTCCGGCTTCCGGTGTAGCCCATGCCGGCGCGCAGTCCGCCCATCAGCTGGTGCACGTTGGCGGAGAGCGGTCCGCGCAAGGGAACCATCCCTTCGATCCCTTCCGGCACCAGTTTCACGTCGCTGTCCACGTCGCTTTGGAAGTAGCGGTCCTTGCTCCCTTCCTTCATGGCGCCGATGGAACCCATGCCGCGGTATCCCTTGTAGGCGCGCCCCTGGTACAGGATGGTGTCACCCGGGGATTCTTCGGTCCCTGCGAAGAGGGAGCCGATCATCACCAGGTCGGCGCCGGCAGCGACTGCCTTGGTGAGGTCGCCCGAGTACTTGATGCCGCCGTCCGCGATGAGCGGGATGCCGTACTTCTTGGCGATCCTGGAGCACTCGGCGATTGCCGTGATCTGCGGCACCCCGATCCCTGCCACCACGCGGGTGGTGCAGATGGAGCCCGGTCCGATACCGACCTTGATGGCGTCGACGCCGGCCTTGATGAGGGCCTCGGCGGCGTCGGCTGTGGCGATGTTGCCGGCCACCAGTTCGAGTCCGGGGAAGGTCGCCTTGATCCGCACGATGGCGTCCAGCACCCCCTGGGAGTGGCCGTGGGCCGTGTCGATGACGATCACGTCCACGCCCGCCTTCATGAGCGCGTCGATGCGTGCGTCGACGTCCGGAGTCGGGCCGACCGCAGCGCCGACTCTCAGGCGCCCGAGGGCGTCCTTGCAGGCGTTGGGGTATTTCTTGATCTTCTCGATATCTTTTATGGTGATGAGCCCTTTCAGGTTCATGTCGTCGTCGACGACCAGGAGCTTCTCGACCCGGGTGTGCTTCAGGTGTTCCTTGGCCTGCTCCAGGGTCGTTCCGACCGGCACCGTCACCAGCTTTCTCTTGGTCATGCGTTCCGAGATCAGCAGGTCCAGGTTGGTTTCGAAACGCAGGTCGCGGTTGGTAAGAATCCCTACCAGCTTGCCGTTGGCCTTGGTGATCGGCACCCCTGAGATCCGGTATTTCGCCATCATCTCCAGGGCTTCCCTGATCTTCTGGGTGGGGCGCATGGTGATCGGGTCGACAATCATCCCCGATTCACTCTTCTTGACCTTATCGACCTCCATCGCCTGCTCGGCAATGGTGAAGTTTTTATGAATGAAGCCGAGGCCCCCTTCCCTCGCCATACAGATAGCCGCCCTCGACTCCGTCACGGTGTCCATGGCTGCACTCACAAGCGGTATGTTCAAAAGGATGTTGCGGGTGAGTCTGGTAGTAAGATCAACATCGCGAGGTAGGATCAGTGAGTGGGCCGGGAGGAGCAGGACGTCGTCAAAGGTAAGACCTTCAGGGAGGTTGCTTTCTAACATGGGGGCTCCTTTATCTTGTTGCGGCACGGGATATTAACCGAAAAATCTAGTACAAGGCGTCCCCCAAGTCAACTTAAATCGGGTTAAGCTGGAGTATAATTCCCTAACGAAATGCGCACCTTCCTTGGTCCTCATTAAAACAGTTGACTCTTGGGACGGTATACGGTTCCTGGCGGTTCGCCGTTGGCCGGCGCCGCCGGACGCATGATTAATCGCCCCAATAGAGCCTCGTCCGGTTCCTACAGCAGCGCCCTCATCCCCTCGCCCTCCGGGAGAGGGGCAGGGGTGAGGGATTTGCCACGAAGCGCTGCACCAGGCAATAACCCCCGTGCAGGAACTGGCCGAAGGTTAAGTAGGAATCAGTCTGCGACTCCCTCACCCCAACCCTCTCCCGGAGGGCGAGGGGGAGCTTTGAGAGTTTGAGCTTGAACGACTAACAAACTCCGGAAAGCATTAACCTGGTGGAAAAACACCACACCGCCGATGGCCCCCTGAGTCGCCTCCGCTTATTCCGGTACGAAGGCCTCTTTATCGTTGATCCTTGCCAGGGTCGCCACGATCAGGTCGACGGCTCCTTCCAGGTCGGAAAGCGAAAGGGTCTCGACCGGGGTGTGCATGTAGCGCAGCGGCAGCTTTACCAGCGCCGTGGCGACTCCGCCCCGGGAGATCTGCATGGCGTTGGCGTCGGTGCCGGTCGCCCGGGGTATGCCGGTGTACTGCACCGGAATGTTCTCCTGGCCGGCAGTCGAGGAGAGCAGGTCAAAGAGCGCGTGATTGATGTTGGGGCCCCGCGGCAGAATCGGCCCTTTGCCAAGACCGACATCTCCGTTGTGTTTCTTGTCCACGTCGGGCTGGTCGGTCGCGAAATCGACCTCGACGCAGATGCCGATGTCGGGGTTCACCGAGTAACTGCTGGTGGTGGCGCCACGCAGCCCGATTTCCTCCTGTACCGAGGAGACGCCGTACAGGTCGATGGAGAGCTTGGTCGGAAGGGCGGCGACACGGCGCAGCACCTCGGCGACCACGAAGCTTCCCGCCTTGTCATCAAAACCCCGCGAGGTGACACGGTCGCCATGAAGACGCTCCAGTGCGACTCCGAAGGTGATCGGGTCGCCCACCCGGACCAGTGCCTCGGCTTCCTTCTTGTTTGCGGCGCCGATGTCGATGTACTGGGCATCGAGCTTGATGACGGTATCGCGCTCCTTGGCCTCGATCAGGTGGATCGGCTTTTTGCCGATCACGCCGTTGAGCTTGCCCGCTGCAGTATGGACATGCACCCGCGATCCCGGGGTGATGTGGGGATCGACTCCGCCGATGGCAGAAAAATAAATGAAGCCGTTATCGTCAAGATAACGCACCTGGAGGCCGATCTCGTCCGAATGCCCCACCAGCATGACTCGCGGCCGGTCCTCGCCGACACCCTGGATCATGCCGAAGACGTTCCCCATCACGTCGGTTGCCACCTGTGAGTAGGGAGCGATGTAGGAGCGGAAGATCCGCTGGGCGGGCTGTTCGTACCCTGAGGGACTGGGCGCCGCCACCAACTGTTGCAGGAACTCGAAAGATGCTTCACGCATAAGATTCTCCTCTGTGAAATCACAACGAATTATATGAAAGGTGACAGGTTATTTTACTAAAAAAGAGAAGGCATGTGAATTCAAAAAGCGAGATGTGTCTTAGCTGGATGGGATACGTGTAGTTATTTAGAATCATGTAATGTCCAACCGTTAAAAGCCTGAGGTCCCGGCATTCAGGTTCAGTGGTTCAACGACTTGATTCCGGGTGTTTGGAATTTGACACAATCCCCATCCCCCCTTTGCGGGTACCTTCCGAGAAGTGGGCACCCGCAAGGGGTGCCCCTACAAAAATGCTTACCTGTAGGGATACCCCTTGCGGGTATCCTTGCCGATGCACTCCCCATGAAACACCTTTTCCCTACATGGGATACTTCCCCAGGCTGGTGGGATCGAGCTGGTCCAGAAAGTCGATGAACCTGCGGGCGTTATTCTCCTGGGCAAAGCCTTCTTCGCTCATGTCCAGGGTGGAAACCTGCGTCAGCAGCTCGCTGTTCACCATGACCGGCACCCGGTATTTCAGGGAAAGCAGCATCGCCTCGCTGACATGTAGCTCCAGCCTCATTTCTTCGGCATCCGGCGCCGCCAACCGCACCGAGGCGGTGAAGACGCCGTCCTTCAGGCTCTCTATGGAGATGCTCGCGATGGTCATTCCGAGCCTTTCGATCAGCGTGGTGAAGAGATCCTTGCGGCCATTTCTGAGCGAGACCTCGCGCCCCACGAATTCCGCGGCGAAGGTCACGGACTCGGAGGTGCTGATCCAGACCGGGACCGCGTGCTTCTCGTCGGCGTCTTTCAGTATGATCACAGGCATCTGGGCGATGGCGTCCAGTGCAAAGCCGTACACTTTCATCTCTAAATACATAAAGAAGCAACCCTCCGGAAATCAGACATGCAGAATTTCTCCCTTGAGAAGGGTCTGCAATCCCTCGACTATCTTCACGTCCAGCACCTGGCCGGCCAGGGAGGGGGCACCCTCCAGAAGGGTGGCGCGGTTGCCGCCGGTCCTGCCGAAAAGGCAGTCGCCGGAGCTGCTGAGCCCCTCGACCAGAACCTGTTGCACGGTTCCGACGAATCCCTCGTTGCGCGCCAGGGTTGTTTTTTTCTGGGCCGCCTGCAATCGGTCCAGTCGTCCCAGCTTCTCGGCGTAGTCGATGTCGTCGGGCAGTTCGGCTGCCTGGGTGCCCGGACGGGCGGAGTAGATGAAGGAAAAGAGGTCCGCGTAGCCCACCTCTTCCATCAGATGAAGGGTTTCCTGGAAAGCCGCCTCGTCCTCCCCGGGAAAGCCGACAATCATGTCGCCGGCAAATTGGATCGACGGGCAGGCGGCCCTGAGGGAGGCGACCTTTTCCAGATACCCGGCACGGGTGTAGCCGCGGTTCATCAGCTTTAGCACGGCGTCGCTCCCGGCCTGGGCCGGCAGGTGGATATGGGGGGCCAGCTTCGGCAGCTCGGCAAAGCACTCGATGAGGCGCGGCGACATGTCCTTGGGGTGCGAAGTGGTAAAGCGAATCCGCTTGATCCCGTCGATGGCGGAGACCAGCCGCAGCAGGGTGGGGAAATCGGGCTCGCCCGGATTTTTCGAAGAGTAGGAGTTCACGTTCTGCCCCAGGAGCGTCACCTCGCTGACCCCGGCTGCTGCCAGTGCCACGACCTCCTCGATAATCTTGGCAGCGCTTCTGCTGATCTCGCGCCCGCGCACATGCGGCACGATGCAGTAGGCGCAGAAGTTGTCGCACCCCTGCATGACCGTCACAAACTTGGAGACGCCCCCCTCGTTGCCGCCGGGGAGGAACAGGTCGAAGCGGGCCTCGTCGTCCAGGAAGGCGGTCTCGGAACTGCGCTTACCGGCTTCCGCGCCGCTCACCATGTCCTGCAGCAGATGCAGGTTGTGGGTGCCGAACACGAGGTTCACGAAGGGGGCCTTTTTGAGGAGTTTCTCCCCCTCCTGCTGGGCCACGCAGCCGCCTACACCGATGATGAGCCCCGGCTTTCCCGACTTCATCGCCTTGAATTTCCCCAGGTGGCCGTACACCTTCTGTTCCGCCTTCGCTCGGATGCTGCAGGTATTCAGGAGGATCAGGTCCGCCTGCGCGGAGTCGGTGGTCTGGCCATACCCGATTCCCTTCATGAGGGCCACTATCTTCTCCGAATCGCTCACGTTCATCTGGCAGCCGAAGGTTTCCAGATAAAGCTTTTTCTGCTGTTTCACGTCGTGTCCCTAATAGTTAAATTCAAGAATAGTACGCAACTTGGCCTGTCCCCGTCAACTGATAAAACTGGCTAGCCGCAAAGCGGCAGTCGGGAGGGCGGCGCTCATGAAGGGCGCGGGGGCTTAACCGGGCCGCGCAAGCACAACGCCGGCTTTGGGATCGGACGATCGGTCGGATCTGACGCGTCGAGGCTCGGACGGATCGGTCGGATCGAACCGATTATCGGAGTAGTGCCCCGGTGGGTCGCCGGCGAGGAAAAGAAAATGACCGCTCCCTTGCCAGCGTTATGCACTTTTGGTATAAGGGGTGGCAGTGTCCGCCACGGTTCAGTTTTCTCATTCACGGTGCCGCATGAAAAAAGAGCAGCTTGCAGACATAACCGGTGTCATCCTGGTAGGCGGAAAAAGCCGCCGCATGGGACGCGACAAGGCATTTATGACCTGGGACGGCGCTCCACTCTTCGAGAAGGTGCTCCGCATCTTCTGCGAGAGCTTCACGACGACCCTGCTGGTGGGGGGCGACCCCGAGCGCTACGGGAAGTACGGGGAAAAAATACTGCCCGACCTCTACCCGGGCAGCGCACTGGGCGGGCTCTACACGGGTCTTTACCACGCGACGAGTGACTCTATCTTTGTGGCGTCCTGCGACATGCCCTACCCCAGTGCCGAGCTGCTCAGGTTCCTCTGCTCACTCAAGGCCGGCTACGACTGCGTCGTCCCGGAGACCGAGCAGGCACTCGAACCGCTCTTCGCCGTGTATGCCAAAAGCGCCCTGCCCGCCATGCTGGAGCTGCTGGAGAGCGGCAACTTCCGCATTTACGATCTCTACCCGCAGCTACGCACCAGATACGTCGGCGTCGCCGAACTGGCACCGTTTGCCGAGGGAGGCAGGTCCTTTGTCAACGTCAACACCCCGGACGATTTTGCCCTGCTCGCCAAGGAGCCAACGTCATGAGCGAATTATTCTCCCGGCTGCAGGTCCGCTCCAAGGTCTGGCTGGAGATAGACGGCGCGCCGGTCTTCGGTCAGGGGCGGGAACAGCTGCTGCGCCTGATCCAGACGACCAGCTCAATCAATGCCGCGGCCAAGGAGATGGGGATCCCCTACCGCAAGGCCTGGAGCTATCTCGACGCCATGGAAAAACGTCTCGGCTACCCCTTGGTGAGCCGGCAAAAGGGGGGCGCCGGCGGTGGAAAATCCTTCCTGACGCCGGAGGCGCTGCAGCTTCTGGAGGGTTTCGACATCCTGCAGGACGGGATTAAGGCGTTCGTGGACTGCCGGTTTTCTGACCTGCACCGATAAAACAGTTAAGAGCGGCGCCCGACGGCCGGAAAGGTGAAGGCTTATGGTTAGTATCGAAGAGGCTCAGGGCATCATCCTGCAGGTGACGGTTCCGCTTCCCTGTCAGGAACTTCCCCTTTTGCAGGGGCTGGGACGGGTCATCTGCGGCGAGGTCCGCTCGCCGCGGCACATCCCGCTTACCGACAACTCTGCCATGGACGGCTACGCGTTTTGCTACGCCACACTCGTGGGCGACCGGCTGAAGGCTGCCGGATTTGTCCCCGCCGGCGTTTCGCATAGCGACTCGGTCCCTGCGGGCTGCGCGGTAAGGATCATGACCGGAGCCCCGGTCCCTGTCGGCTGCGACACCGTGGTCCCCATCGAAGAGGTCGAGGTGCACGAAGCGGAGATCCATCTGACCGGACGGGTGCAGCAGGGCTCCCACGTCAGGCACCGCGGCGAAGATGTCAGGGAGGGCGCCTGCGTCATCCGGGACCGCGCATTGATCAGGGCGCAGGAAATCGGCATGCTGGCCTCCCTCGGCTTGACCTCTTTCCCGGCCTACCGACGAGCGCGCGTCGCCGTGCTGGCGACAGGTGATGAACTGCTCCCCTTGGGAGGGACCCCGGTCCCGGGAAAGATTGTCAACAGCAATAGCGTAAGTCTGGAGGCCATGGTTCTCGACGCAGGTGCCCAGCCGGTCTGCTCTGGAATAGCTCCGGACGATTTCGAGGCAACCAAGAGGACCATCCGCGCGGCGCTCCAGGAAGGCGACCTGCTGATCACCACGGGCGGCGTGTCGGTCGGCGACAAGGACTTCGTCAAGGAGGCAATTCAGGAACTGGGTGGGGAGATCCTGTTCTGGAAGGTGGACATGAAGCCGGGCAAACCGGTCGCCTTCGCGGTCCTGGACGGCAAGCCGGTGTTTGCCCTGCCGGGGAACCCGGTGGCGGCCATGGTCGGGTTCGAGCAGTTCGTGCGGCCGGCCCTGCTTAAGATGATGGGGCATCCGCGCCTGTTCAGACCGATGGTTAAGGCGTACCTGACGGCTCCGCTTAGCAACAAGGGGGAGCGTCCCCATCTGGTCCGGGCGATGGTAACTCTTGAGGAGGGAGTCTATCGCGTCGCCGCAGCCGGGAACCAGGGCTCGGCCAACCTGCTCTCCATGATCGAGAGCAACGCCCTGTTGAGACTTCCCCCCAAGGCATCCCTGGCGACCGGCGACCCGATCGAGGTCACCCTGCTGGATCGGGTTTTCGAGATGGGCCAGCCGGGATAGGGGCCGGGCTGAGGCAGACCGGGACGCGGGAGCGTCCCCTGATGCATTCCCACGCGGGAGCGTGGGAACGATGAGCGATGTGCCAGGGGTGTCAGATGAAGGGCGAACACAAGGTTCGCCCCTACGGGAAATGACAGTGGTAGGGGCGAACCTCGTGTTCGCCCGTTCTCCACTGTGACCGGCCGAGGCGCTCAGGTTTTATTTTTGTCATGCACGAAATTGCTGGAAATGCAGAGGAAAGAGTGGTATTGTCCCAAATTCGACGAGCGGCTGCTCTTTTCTCAAGAGTGGGCTGTCTTTTCGCTTGACACTCAACGTTTCGCAGTGGTATAAGTTTAACTTTCCGAAAACCCAAGGCTCTACTTAAAATACACGGAGGTGCAGTTTGGCAAATCACAAATCGGCAATCAAAAGGATCAAGCAGACGGAAAAGAGAACGGACCGTAACAAGCACGTTCGCTCCACCCTGCGTACCTTCATAAAGCGCGTCCGCGAAGCTGTGGCAACCAAGGATCAGGCTGCTGCGAGCGCCGCTCTTGCCCTTGCCATTCCTGTTATCGACGGAGCAGCAACCAAAGGGATCATTCACACTTCGAATGCCTCCAGAAACGTTTCCCGCCTCACCAAGCTGGTCAACACTCTGGCCCAGTAACAGCGTCTAACTGTTTCGCACCAGTATCAAAAAAGGGAATCCCTCATCGGGGATTCCCTTTTTTTGTTGGTATTTGATGCTGGTTAAAGAACGTCACCCGCTTGGGCAAATCCCTCACCCCTACCCTCTCCCGGAGGGCGAGGGGAAGTTATCGTAAAGCAAGGGAAAAGTTCAGCAGACAGGGCGGGTGCAGCCTTTTGTGCCCTCGTATTCAACGTGTCAAGCTCCCCTCGCCCTTCGGGAGAGGGGCAGGGGTGAGGGAGGCGCCGGGTGCGACGCAGCTGCCGCCTCCGAAACCTGCGGCAGGGTGATGACTCCGGAAAGTCTGCCTTGCTGAGGCGGCCAGCCGCCCAGCCAGCCTACGCCTTTTTGCAGCTCTCCATGACGAAGCGCTCGAAGAGCGCATCGGCCCTCCCGCCTGACTTGAATGCCAGGTCAAGCTCCAGCATCCGCTCGAACACATCCTTTAATTCGCTTATCCTGTAGTTACGCGCCTGGTCCAGCACCTTCTTCAAAAAATACGGATTGATCCCGGAGACCTTGGCCAGATCTGCCGAGGGTACCTTGCGGTCCAGGAGCTCCCGCACCTGCCAGAGCTGCCGGTAATGACGCGCCACGCCACCCAGGATGCGCAGCGGTGCCTCGCCGTCTCCAAGGAGTGTCGTCAGCATGCGCAAGGCGCGGCCGGTGTCTTTGGAACCAAGTGCGTCGGTAAACTCGAAGACGCTTTCCACTTTGGTGTCGGACACGATCGCCTTCACCTCGGCAACGCCGATCATTTCTTTTTTACCGCAGTAGATGCAGAGCTTTTCGATCTGGGAAACCAGCTCCTGAAGGTTGTTGCCGACCAGGTAGGCGAGGAGTTCGGCGGCGGCGGAGTCGATCTTTTTCCCGGCTGCCCGCACCTCGTCGCGCACGTAGGGGCCCAGCTGGTTTTCGTAGGGGCGCTTGAACTCGACGACTTCGCCACGCTTCTTGAATTCGGCAAAGAACTTCTTACGGCCATCGACCTTTTCCGCCTGCAGGATGAGACAAGTCGATGGGCTGGGGTCCTGCAGATAGGGAAGCAGCACTTCCATGGCCCCCGCGGAAAGGTCTCCACCCTTTTTCACCAACACGACCCGCATATCGGCAAACATGGGGAGGGTCTGCGCCGCGGAAAAGACCTCGTCACCTTTGCACTCGTTGCCGTAAAAGACGTTCAGGTTAAAGTCGCGAAACCCCGGATCGACTGCGCGGTCCAGCAGTTTCTTCACCGCGCGCTCCACCAGATACGGCTCGTCGCCGCACAAAAGGTACAAGGGAACCAACGCCCCGTTTTCTACCGTCCTGTTGAAATCTTCCGGTTTCATCGTTTTACCTCTTATAGCCTTCTGCGTCTTTGGAGTAGAGCACCACCCCTACTCGATCAATATGCTCAATCAGCCGGGGCTCCGTGATACTCTCGTAGTGGATCACATCAAAATAATAAGGCAGCGGCTTCTCTTCATTCAGGACGTCAGCCAATTTAACCGCGGTGTCGTAGGTTACCGAGGCTCCCTTGATGACCAAGTCCACATCGGAACCCTTTTTGTAGGTGCCTTTTGCCCTGGAACCGAAAAGAATCAGTTGGGATATTTCAGGGAAAGATTTAGCAGATTCAAGTATCAGTTTAATATCGATGTCTTGCAGACCATGGGGCATGTCTTACTCACTCATTTTGGTTTTGAACAGTCCATATAGCTGCTTCAAACAAGGGAAATACTTTTCCTGAATTTTGTTCTCCACTGCAACCGCAGTTGCCTCGTTATAGGTGTGGGTCTGATAGATCCTCCACAATCGCCTGCTAAAAAACCGCCCACCAGTCAGAAACTGAAATGGGCGGCCTGAATGATTACTTCGGGACGCGTCGATTCTTCCCTTCGTAGGCGACCTTTCCCTTAAAAACGCTCCCCGATCTTCTGCCAGATATCCTCGGAGAGCTTGCGGCAAACCCTGTCGGCTGCCGCCTCTTCGGCGTTCAGCTGCAGGCCGATGTTCGGATTCACGGGATAGGACTGTTCCTCGGTCAGTTCACCCTTCCAGATGACCTTCTGGGTTTGACGTTCGCGCAAGGTCGCTTCGATCTTGATGACGACCTTGTACTCACGGATGGCATCGAGAGCGGTGTAGGAAACCGCTACGAGCGTTGAGGAGAGCACCGCGCCGGTCAGTTCGAGCTGTGCCTGGTCGCCGGGGAGCACCTTCCCTCCGGTGCGCAGCGCCAGTTCGTCGATCAAATCCCGGGCCAGCACGGCCTCCACACCGGGCCGATAGCTCTTGTTCGCAAAGAGGATGACGTTCACCCCGTTTGCCCCGGCGAGCGGATCGCGCGCTGCCACGGAGTGGTAGCCGCAGCCACCCAAAAGGCCCATCAAGAGCAGTGCACTGAAAAATCTTATCAAGTGGACGACCTCATGTTGCATCTCTTCGATTCCAGTAGCACCTCATTCCCTCCCTCCCCCTTGCGGGGTAGGGCCGAGATGTCTGCTGTTACGTTAACAATCCCATTATGCTCCTCTCCCTTGACCGGAGGGGGGCGATGAAGTTGCCGAGTCCTTAAAATATGGCAGCTTCCCCCTCACCCCGACCCTCCCCCGCCAAGGGGGAGGGAGAGTTTCAGCCCGAGCAGAACATGACGGATAAGGCGTGTGGCGGCGCCCGCCCTACCCGACGACGATGTTGACCAGCTTGCCGGGAACGTAGATGACCTTCTTGACGCTCTTGCCTTCCAGAAAGACCTGCACTTTCTCGTCGGCAAGTGCTGCGGCCTTCAGCGTGTCCTCCGAAACGTCGGGGGCGACGGTCAGCTTGCTTCTCAGCTTCCCGTTCACCTGAACCACGACGGTCAGCTCCTCGTCGACCGTAGCGTCGCTGTCGTATCCGGGCCACCCCGCCTGTTCCAGAGACTCGGCATGGCCAAGCTCGCTCCAGAGTTCTTCGGCGAAATGCGGCACGAAGGGGGCCAGCAGCCTGACAACCGACTCCAGAGCCTCACGCACGACGGCAACGTTGCCGGGCGCTCCCTTCTGTTCGAAAGCCTGGATGGTATTCACCAGTTCCATGACCGCGGCGATCGCCGTGTTGAAATGGAAACGCCCGTCGATGTCTTCGGTGACTTTCTTAATGGTCTTGTGCACCGCGCGCCTGAGGCTTTTCCCCTCGGCGGAGAGCTTCTCGGGATCGGCCGGACGTGCTCCCTTGATGGAGGGGAGCACGTCGTACACCAGGCGCCAGACGCGGTTCAGGAAGCGGTAGCTCCCGTCCACACCCTGGTCGCTCCAGTCCAGATCCTTCTCCGGCGGTGCCGCGAAGAGCGAGAAGAGCCGCGCGGTGTCCGCGCCGTAGCGCTCGATGAGACCGTTGGGGTCGACCACGTTCCCCTTGGACTTGCTCATCTTGGCGCCGTCCTTGATCACCATCCCCTGGGTTAGCAGATTGGAGAACGGTTCGTCGACGTTGCAGTAACCGAGGTCGCGCAGCACCTTGGTGAAGAAACGGGCGTACAAAAGGTGCATGACCGCGTGCTCGATGCCGCCGATGTACTGATCTACCGGCATCCAGGCTTCAACCTTCTCGCGGTTGAGAGGTCCCGCCTGGTACTTGGGCGAGCAGTAGCGCAGGAAGTACCAGGAGGACTGCACGAAGGTGTCCATGGTGTCGGTCTCGCGCCGGGACGCCTCGCCGCACTGCGGGCAGGCGCAGTTCACGAAGCTCGGGACGGAGGCCAGGGGATTCCCCCCTTCGCCGGTGAAGGCCGCATCCATCGGCAGCACGACCGGGAGGTCCTTGGCGGGAACCGCCACGACGCCACAGAGGTCGCAGTTGATGACCGGAATCGGGTTGCCCCAGTAGCGCTGGCGCGAGATGCCCCAATCGCGCAGGCGGAAGTTGACGGTCTTCTTGCCGATCCCTTCCTGCTCCAGGAAGTCGGCGATCGCCTCTTTGGCCTCGGTGTTGGCCATGCTGTTGAAGCGGCCGGAGTGCACCATGGTTCCTTCCCCGGTGAACGCCTCGGTCATGACCGCCGGGTCGAGTTCCTCGCCCTCGGGGGCGATGACGAGCTGCATCGGCAGCTCATACTTGCGGGCGAACTCGAAGTCGCGCTGGTCGTGGGTCGGTACCGCCATGACGGCGCCGGTGCCGTATCCCATCAATACGAAGTTGGCGAGGAAGATCGGCATCTTCGCCTTGGTGACCGGGTTGATGCAGTAGGAGCCGGTGAAGACACCTTCCTTCTCCAGGTCCTCGGCGGAGCGCTTGATCTTGTCGGTCTTCTTGACCTTCTCGATGAACGCCGTCACCTGGGCGCGCTGGGCGTCGGTCGTCAGCTCCAGGGCCAGCGGGTGCTCGGCCGCCAGCGACATGAAGGTGGCGCCGAACAGGGTGTCCTGGCGGGTGGTGAAGACCTTGACCTTGCCGCGCCCGCTCTCCAGCGGGAACTCGATCTCGCAGCCGACGGAGCGCCCGATCCAGTTCCGTTGCATGGTGAGAACGCGCTCCGGCCAGCCGGTCAGCTTGTAGGTGTCATCCAGAAGTTCCTGGGCGTAGTCGGTGATCCTGAGGGACCACTGCTCCAGCTCCTTCTGCTCGACATCGCTGTCGCAGCGCCAGCAGCAGCCGTCTTCCACCTGCTCGTTGGCCAGCACTGTTTCGCACTTGGGGCACCAGTTGACCGCAGAGACCTTCTTGTAGGCGAGTCCCTTGCGGTACATCTCAAGGAAGATCTGCTGCTCCCACTTGTAATAGTCGACGTCGCAGGTGGCTATCTCGCGGGCCCAGTCGTAGGAAAGGCCGAGCCTTTTCAACTGACCGCGCATGTAGTCGATGTTTTCGTAAGTCCACTTGGCCGGGTGGCTCTTGTTCTGGATCGCCGCGTTCTCGGCCGGCATGCCGAAGGCGTCCCAGCCCATCGGGTGCAGCACGTTGAAGCCCTGCAGCCTCTTGAAGCGGGCCACCACGTCACCGATGGAGTAGTTCCTGACGTGTCCCATGTGGATCCTGCCGGACGGGTAGGGAAACATCTCCAGCAGGTAGTACTTCTTGCGCTCGGTGGACTCCACGGCCTTGAAACTCTCGTGCTCCGCCCAGTAGCTCTGCCACTTATCCTCAACACCCTTGGGGTTGTATCTCTCTTCCATTGTTAGCACCTCCGGCTCTTTATAAATAGGTCAAGGTTGAGGTTAAGGTTGAGCATACAGCCTCCCCCTCAGCCTGAACCTTGGCCAAAACTCTTCAGGTTGAGACTGAAAAGACAGCCTCACCTCTCTAGTAACTTCACGTCCCTTCGACTCCGCTCAGGGATGAAGGGGGACAGGCACCTGCGGAGCCAGTCCCTTCGCTCGCTGAGCGGAGTTGAAGCGCAATTGGCAGCCCAAAACAGGTTATTGATTGACGGACCGCCGCCAAAGGAGGCGTAGGCCGCTCTCAGCTTCAATCTTAACCGTAACCTGCTTTTGCTAGGTGATCTTCAGCAGGTTTCGCGCCACCTCGAGAATCTTGGTGGGCTGGATCGGCTTGGTGATGTAGTCGTTGGCTCCCAGCGCCAGCGCCCGCTCGCGATCCTCCTGCGCTCCCTCGGTTGTGATCACGACGATCGGTATGCTCCGGTAGTTGGCGTCGTTGCGCACCAGGCTCACCAGCTTCAATCCGTCCATGATCGGCATGTTGATGTCAGTCAGGATCAGGTCGAAACGCTCGGAGGAAAGCTTCTTCAGCCCGTCGACCCCGTCGTTTGCTTCCACGATCCTGACTCCCCTGATTCTCTTCAGGGCAAACGCGATGAGCTGCCTCATCGTCGGTGAGTCCTCGACTATCAAAACGTTGTATTCTGACATCTGGCCTTTATCCTCCCATTGCATAGCAATTATTTCGTCAAGAGATCGATGAATCCCTGAATTGTCGACAGCTTCCTTTCCGAATCGCTGTACAGCCTGGAGCTGAAGATGGCTGTGGCAGCGTGCCCGGCTAAGAGCGTGAAGAGCTCGTAGTCGACCGGGGCAAACTCCTTTTTCTGGATCAGGAGCTTGTAGATGGCAAGCACCCCGATCACGTGCTCCTTGATCTTGAGCGGTATGCAGACCATCGGGTTCACGAAATCGCGCTGGTAATCGTCCACGTCGTCTACAAAGTAGCTCTCGCCGGACGCCGCCACGTTGCCGATGACTCCCTTGCCGAGCCGCACGTGCGGAATCTCCTCGCGCTCGACCCCTTCGGTCGCCACGGCCTGGATCTCGTCGCTCTTCTCGTCCAGGAGCATGATGGCAAATTCCTCGGCGCCGATCAGGTTGATGATGATCTCCGTGATGATCTGGAGCACCTCCTTAAAGTCGAGCGTCGAATGGAGCTGGTAGCTCGCGATGTACAGGTTGGCGAGGTTGTTGTTCTCGTCCTCGATCTCCAGATAGCGCGCCGCGAAGTCCTGGTTCTCCTCCTCGACCTGCTTGATCCGGTTCAGGATCTCCTGCTTCTCCGTCTCCAGATTCGCAATCCGCTCGGAAAGCTTCCTTACCTCGACCGCGGGGGAAGCCTCGCTCCCCGCGGCCAGGGGCTTCTCCAGCTCCAGCACCCGGAAGCGCAGCCGCTCGTTCTCCCGCAGCAGATCCTGGGTGAACTCGGCCCCCTTCTTGAAGACCTGCAGGAACTCCTCACCCCTGTTGTGCACCAACCGCTCATCGTCCTTTTGCATACGCTCCCCGGTTCTTACTGTAGTCAGAAGCTGTTCTACGTTCTACGTTCTACGTTCTACGTTCTACGTTCTACGTTCTACGTTCTACGTTCTACGTTCTACGTTCTACGTTCTACGTTCTACGTTCTACGTTCTACGTTCTAGGTTCTACGTTCGCTGTGCATAATAACATAGGTGCCTAGTTGTAACTATTCAGTTCATCCCTAACCCGGCGTAGCCGGAACCAAACAGGTTGTATACTTTGACCATAATCCCCATAAGGAGGATACGGTCATGGTTCAACAAATTACCACCCGTTATCGTGACAGGTTGTCTGGAATATTGTCCTG
>Ga0209123_1001697_pt1 | contig 20823 bp, 13 predicted proteins | sample BarGraIncu00431A_FD_184500 | JGI IMG/M metagenome (GOLD analysis project Ga0209123, IMG submission 184500) | Arctic peat soil microbial communities from Barrow, Alaska, USA - Barrow Graham LP Incubations 004-31A (SPAdes) (version 2) | ecosystem: Environmental > Terrestrial > Soil > Wetlands >... | reverse complement strand
CAGCTTTCAATTTTATCCATGCCGTTACTCCGGTGATGATGAAACAAAAAGCCGGTAGTATTATCAATATGAGTTCAGTAGTAGGAGTCTCGGGTAATGCTGGACAATCAAATTATTCAGCTTCAAAAGCAGGCATGATCGGGTTAGCCAAATCGGTTGCTAAAGAACTTGGTTCACGTGGTATTCGGGCCAATGCTATAGCTCCGGGCTTTATCGAAACTGAAATGACTCATGCTTTGACTGACGAACAACGTGCTAAATGGGCAGAAGTTATTCCATTGCGTCGCGGTGGTAGTCCGGATGAAGTGGCTAAAGTAACGCTTTTCCTTGCTTCTGATCTATCCAGCTATGTAAGCGGACAAGTTATTGCTGTATGTGGTGGAATGAACACTTAAACTGCCCCTAAATCCCCTAAAGGGGACTTAATATAAAACGCTCTGAAAAAATTTAGAGCGTTTTTTTGTTTTCCGAAAATTATGTTTGATATATTAATTTCTTTTTCTATCTTTGTTTTTTATTAAACTAATATTAATCCCCAAAATAATCAGTATGAAAAAAACAATTTTATCAGCATTCATTTTTTTAATGATTTCAGCTGCAACTTTTGCAGCAGGTTTTGAAGGAACATGGACTACCAAAATGAAAGGTCAGGATGGTTCTGAAATGGATTTAACTTTTGTATTTAAAAAAGACGCTGAAAAACTTACCGGTGCGATAAAAACAGGTAATGGCGATATGCCAATTTCAAACATTAAAGTTGAAGACAAAGTACTTACATTCGAAGTTGAAATGGGTGACTCGAAAATTAAACATGTTTTCACCTTGAAAGACGACGACACAATTAATGGTAAAGTTGAAGGCTCACCAATGGGCAATTCAGAAATGATTTTAAAACGTCAGAAATAACAAAATTCATTATTAATAGTTCCGCCTGAATTTCGTTATAGAAATTCAGGCGTTTTTTTTAATACCCTTCTACAAAAAAAAACAGCCTGAATCATTTTGAATCAGGCTGTTTTTAGTTTTCAGAAAATAAATTTGTTTCAGTGTTTTAGTAAAACAATCGTAGAAATTTAAAAAGTCGTTTAGACGATAAATCCGTTATTTCTTTTTGTTGCTATCTACAATAGTAGAAATTTAAAAAGTTGTTTTGACGCAACCGGATAAAGCGTTATCAGGTGTTTATCTACAATAGTAGAAATTTAAAAAGCCGTTTTAGACTACATCAATGTAAACTATAATTTACTTAATCTACAATAGTAGAAATTTAAAAAGTCGTTTAGACATCAAGTTTAGATGCAGGAGGTGGGGTGGTATCTACAATAGTAGAAATTTAAAAAGTCGTTTAGACATAGGCTTCTTTGCCAACAGCTGCCGCAAATCTACAATAGTAGAAATTTAAAAAGTCGTTTAGACACAATTCTTAGACTGGTTGCTGGTTGAATCTACAATAGTAGAAATTTAAAAAGTCGTTTAGACCGTTCTTTGATGTAGTTGACCCCTACACATCTACAATAGTAGAAATTTAAAAAGTCGTTTAGACGTAAGTTTTCTAAAAGATATATTTCATAATCTACAATAGTAGAAATTTAAAAAGTCGTTTAGACACTTATGAACGGAAATGCAAGCACTCAGCCATCTACAATAGTAGAAATTTAAAAAGTCGTTTAGACTAACGGATTGTTCTAATTGAGTGATTCTATCTACAATAGTAGAAATTTAAAAAGTCGTTTAGACGCAACAACATTCACTGGCAAAGATAACGCAATCTACAATAGTAGAAATTTAAAAAGTCGTTTAGACCACCTATCATTTTGGCTCAAATGCTCCATCTACAATAGTAGAAATTTAAAAAGTCGTTTAGACTGGGTGATGGCAATGAAAAAGAACTGGTTTATCTACAATAGTAGAAATTTAAAAAGTCGTTTAGACTTAACCTCGTATTCTAGTTTACCATCGCATCTACAATAGTAGAAATTTAAAAAGTCGTTTAGACGAATCATATAGTGCAAGTATATGGAATGTATCTACAATAGTAGAAATTTAAAAAGTCGTTTAGACTAAAATTTCAAACGATTTAGTTACTATTATCTACAATAGTAGAAATTTAAAAAGTCGTTTAGACCAGAATCTTGCATTAATCCATCAAAACGTTCATCTACAATAGTAGAAATTTAAAAAGTCGTTTAGACTTGAGAATTAAGAAATTTGAAATGCCATTTATCTACAATAGTAGAAATTTAAAAAGTCGTTTAGACATAAGTAATTGTATAGCCGTTTCAGTTGCTTCATCTACAATAGTAGAAATTTAAAAAGTCGTTTAGACTGAAATGATAGAATGGAAACGAAAGTACATCTACAATAGTAGAAATTTAAAAAGTCGTTTAGACTTGCGGATATGACAGCTGCTTTAGTTGCCTAATCTACAATAGTAGAAATTTAAAAAGTCGTTTAGACCATGTTAGATAAAAACCATCCCTGTGCATCTACAATAGTAGAAATTTAAAAAGTCGTTTAGACCTGCTTTAGGTCAATTAATGGGTGCATTATCTACAATAGTAGAAATTTAAAAAGTCGTTTAGACAACGTACTTCGACTATTACGGCACTTGATCTACAATAGTAGAAATTTAAAAAGTCGTTTAGACTATGCAACCTTATCGAGTGATTGCTTACATATCTACAATAGTAGAAATTTAAAAAGTCGTTTAGACTTAGGTGGTGACCGCTTAGGAAGTGGAAGATCTACAATAGTAGAAATTTAAAAAGTCGTTTAGACCCCCTTAACCATTCCATTAAGCTCGTTATATCTACAATAGTAGAAATTTAAAAAGTCGTTTAGACCCTATGCCAAACAACTATATGACAAAAGTAGCCATTTTATTGGAATAAACAACAATCTATAAAAGAACTTCTTTACCTCCCCTATAAATTTCAATTAAAAATAAAACATATCAAAGAACTCATTGTTATCAAGTTAGTCTAACTTTAAATCAATGCAAAAATAAATAAAGACAAGGACTTGTTACGTAAAATATAGTAATGGTTGATCTCGATGAATAGCATTGCCGTATTTAATCGCTTTTTGCAAATCCGTATCAAAAATAAATACGCTGTCACCTCCATCAAACTTTTGAGCGAAACCTGTTTCAATTTGTATCTTAATATTGTCAAGTATCCTTTTCGAATTATTGATTTCATAAACCGAGAATTGCAATCTTATTGCACCGTGCTTAATCAACATCTTAGAAAACTTAGTTCTCAGTTTGTCATTAGAAATATCGTAACTTACTACTAACATAGGTTTTATTTGATTAAGAATTGTGGATAATCCGGTGTATTTTTCCGTTGCATAAAACAGCGGTAATAATCGCGCACATACCTGAATACTTCGGCTTTTTGTTCAATCAACACATCGTAAAACATCTTCGTGTAATCAGAGTTTTTATCTCGTTTCAACACATATTCATTTTTAAATAGCTCAAAATCTTCGGCTTTACATTGTTTGGTATTAAATCCTTTACGCACTTGTTGGTCAATCAAGCAGCGGAACGGCTCCATTAAATCACAAATCAATGATTTCCGTTTGAACCAAAGCCGATGATATACACCCATATAGGGATCAAACCCGAATAACCGAACAAATGCTTCGATATAATTAAACAAGATAGTGTAACCAATATCGAGCGTAACGTTTATCGGGTCGGTTTTCGCTCTCGGACAGCATGCTTTCCAACCTATCGATTCGTAATAAGCAGTAAAAAATACTTTGGCAACACGTCCTTCCAATCCCATGATAGTATCGTAATCAGTAGCATTTTGCACTAATTCAATAGCATGAGGATAATGATCTTTTGCTTGCTGAATTTTATCGGTTTTAAGCCGTGTTTTCTCCAATAATCGTAATTGATTGCGTATCTTATTTGCAACCAATATTTTAGGTATTTGCAAATCATTTTTATCTAATTCATATTGCTTTTGCCGGAGCAGAAAATTGGCTTCTGCTGTTACCGAAAAGAAAAATACCGGACGAAAGTTAGGTTTCATAACTACTATCGGAATGCCGTATTTCGTGCATTTATCAATCAAAGCTGTAGTAACTGTAATATGACCAATGACGAACAATGCCAATATCTTTTGAAACGGCAACTTGGTAAGTGTTTTGTTTTTCTCGGTGTCTTCCAATAGCAACACACCACTTTCAACCCGTAATGCTTTGTTTTCAATGCAATTGATAACAAATACGGTGCGATATTCCATGTCCTTAAGACTAAACATTTTCCGAATCTATTTTATCGCACAAATTGCAATATATACAATGCGTGCATTTGTTTATATTCACTTGCAATGCTTGAGTGGGATCAAAATGTTTAAAACGAAGAATAAAACTTTGTAATTCTAACTTATTTTCTTCTGTAGGGATATCAATAGGATATGTCGTGTTAGTGGATATGGCATAAAAAGCAAGTTTTTCAATCTCGTATCCCATTTCAAGCATACAGAAATATTGTGCCCACAGTTGATACAGTTGCCCTTGATAAATGGTGTTCAGTTGATATTTTCGTTCTATTAGCAGTTTCTCTTTGCCTTTGTACAAATCTATCTTGCCAATGATTCCCAATTCGTTGCTATATACCGACAGAGCAGTAATTTCATCTTTCCGGCTGCTGTATTTCTTTTCATCAATAGCCGCATGTGCCGCTTTGCCTTGTGTTTGAGGGGTAGCATGTACCAACTCTTCATCACCACCCATATACACATTATGTAAATAAATGGAATAGGGGCAAAAAATGAAGTCGTTAAGGGTTGATATGGAAATGTAATCGAACATTTAAAATCAAGATTATTTCTGCACAAACGCTAACCATTCTTTATTGCTGATAGCTAATTTCAGTTTTTTCAAATCGTTGGCTTGTTTTATTTGTTCCACCACCCACATACCTTTTCGGGCAATGTTGTAAGCACCATTGGCATCGGCATTTTGTGGCAAGGCAGTAACTGCCGTGCGGCTGTCGTAAAACTCGCCTTTGGTGTTGGCTACAGGTGAAATCAGGTAATCTATATCCGTTCCGGTTATACTGTTGCGCATTTGAAGGGTGAGTTTAAGTAAATGAAGCAGCCGTTCGAAAAATGCTTTTTCGGTTTGCTTGCTTATCAGTTCTTTTAGTCCGATGCTTTGGTAATTAATGCCATACTGATTGAATAAATTGATAAACTCATCGCTGAGAATTATTTCCCTATTATCCCATTGACTGTTCTTGGCAGGATTTCGGAAAGTTTCGATTCGTGTATCGTTGCTGCAAAGCGTCCATCGTGTTTTAGTTCCTTCGGCTTTGGCTGTAAACTTAGTGTAATCGAATTCAAATTCAAAAAAGCCTTTTTTCGGACTATAGTGTATGGAATCAAACTTACCAAAGAATGTACGGGCTTTTTCCATATTCTCGTACCGCGTGTCGAAGAGGTTTACAAATCCCGTAACCGGGTCCATTTTGCTGGTATTCCATGCCGGAACATAATACAGCAGTCCACTTTGTTTTCCCATTTTCTGAAAACTCTCAAACTTGTTGGTAAACTGGTAAGCGTGTAACGTTCCACCCATTTCAGCCGGATTCTGCTTTTTATCAACTAAGTAATTCAGTTTATCTATCAGCATTTTCTCAAATTTCTGATACACTTGTTTTTCCACCTTCTGACGGCCACGCATAAAGCCCATGTTCAGGTCTTCGAGCACTACGATGGCGTTATATTCCACCATCAGTTCCGATATTTTATGAATCACCTGACTTAGATAGCCTTCTTTCAGTTCTTTAATAGTTTCAATGGTTTTCCAGTTCTTGCGGGCTTCGTCGCGGTTGCCTTCGCGGTTATCCAATAACTTGTGATAATCGGTTTTATAGGTTTTTCCTTCGTATTCGTTTACAATCTCGTTGAGCGAAAATTGTTTTTTGATATTTCCTTTACTATCAATAAGCGTCAGATACAGCAAATGCCTTTCGCCACGGTCGATACCAATAATATGAACATCATTCGACTTTTGCAGCCATCGGTTTACTTCCGTGTTGATATTATTCAGTCCACGGGCTTTAAAGTTCATAGTTATAGGCACATGAAACTGGAATTTATCAACCGTATAGCGTTTGTCTTTGATAATATCGTATTCAAACCGGCTTTGCCTTTTGGCATTCTGTTCGTTTTTGTTGTTTATGGTTTCGTGGGCTTTGTGTACGATTATGTTTTCGGGTTTTATACTCGATTTACGGAAGAATACTTCGGCTTGTCCGTTCAGTTTATACACTACATCTTTCAGGTTATCGGCATCGAAAAGCATTTTCCAGTAAAGTGTGTGCAGGTTGGGAGTTCCTTTGCTGTTAGGCGAAAAGTCTTTGTTATAGAGTTGGAATAAATAGAGTTTTCCTTCGTTTACCATTTGATTAATGTAACTTTCAGGAATCGACTTAAAGGTAATTTTATAACCCTGTTGTTCCACTTCGCGGTAGAATCCGCTTAAATCCTCGTAACGATTCGTATCCGAAAACTGAAAACCGAAGTTTTTCCAGTCCTCATGTTTATTTATCGAAGTTTTAAAGAAGTTGATTAATTCATGACAATGCGTTAGATTGAATTTATCTCCTTTTTTGTGGGTTTTGTTGCGGTAATTCTCAAGCAAGCGGTCGCTTGGTTTGAATTCGTCCATCCTTGAATTGGAAAAAAATACTTTCGGCAACATTTTATTAGCTCCGGGAAGCAATTTATATTCCATTTTTTCAAAACAGGGTTCTGCGGTATCTTCAAATTTTTTTTTGAAAATCTTGTTGTGCTTTTTGTTCATAATACCGAGATAATACAGTCCGTTTTTACGGAAAATAATGCTGGCATTATCAGATTCTTTATTTACATCCCAACCATCCAACAAGGTTGAATTCTCAAAATTCAATTTCATTTTATCTGTCGAATACGGCTTGCGGGTCATATAGTTACGCACTTTGTTGTAAAGCGGTGTAATCTGGTCGAGTGTAATCCAAAGCGACGTGAATTCACCATAAAACCGTTCGTCTTTTTCCGCTTCGTTACCCTTGCCCAGCAAAGGCTTGATAAACCATTGAATAGCTTTGACTGCATCGAGCAGTTCTTTCAGGTTGTCTACCTGCCTTTGGTCTTGTGCCAGATTCTGGTCTTGCGGGTATGGATTGTTGAGCAGGTCGGTTACAGCATTGTATTTATCTACAAGTATGCCAAAGAAATCGGGTGTTTCATTGTCCGTTTTTCCACTTAACCCAAAATAATCCGCAATGTTTTTATGAAATGGTGTATCCAGCAATAACAGACTTTCATTAATAAACCCAATGCTGAAACTATCCTGATTGGAAAAATATTTCTTTTGCTCTTCTTCGTATTTCTCAGTGGCGAATTTAGCTTTACCTTTGTAATTCAAGTCAAACCACATATTCATAGCTTTTTGAAACACTCCCCAATCACCAAACATTTTCTGCGAAATATCTGTGATACTCAAATCATTTCGCAAGTATATTTTTGTCAGGTCATATTCCGGCAGACTTTTCAACAGGTCTTTTAATGAATGTTCGCCTTTCACCTTTTTGTTGATAACCTGCTCGTTCACTTCCTGATAAAAACGTTCGATACTTTCCAACACATCACCATCGCTTGCAAATTCATCCGGAATAAAAGAAGCTGTGGAACGGTCACTCAGAATTTGTTTGAAAAGCGGTTTAAGTTTTGGTATTCGTTCTTCTTTTTTGGCTGTCTGATTGTAGAAATTGATATATTCATTTAGTCCTTTGATTTTTTCTTTTCCTTCTTCGGGTGTAAATCCGCCTATCATCGAATTGTATTTATCAATTCCAAGTTGTGTCAACGTTTCATTGAAATATCCCAGCGAGAACATCTCTTCAAGTGCCATTACCTGAATAATGGGTCCTAATTGGTTGTCGGATATAAGTAGTTTGAATTTATCTTTTACCGGAGAATTCATTACTTTTTCAAATACCCGCATATTATCTATAAACTTTGGCAGGTTTTGATGTATCAGTCGGTAAGCAATGGCAGTTGATTTTTCTTCTGCCGAATACATATTCTTTCTATTTTCGTGGAATCCGGTAAAGTAGGTGGTAAACGATTCAAATTCTTTGATTAATTCACGGTCTTCAACCGTTTGAACGAATTCCTTCAAATCTTCTTTAATCAGTTCCTTGGCAAAGAGGTTTTTGAAACTTTCCTCCTTGGTAAATCTATCTGCAATTTGTTTACGCAGTTTTGATTGAATATCTTCAAATTTCTTCTTTTGGTCATCATCCCGTTTCTGAATATGATAGTACAGAAAGTAATCTTCCATACCATATAATCTGAAATCAGCCAAAGCGTTTCCTATAAAAGCTTTGTGATATTCATCAATTATTTTTTTTACTACTATATAACTTTCTGCACGATGCTCATCTTGTTCAAGTAATCCATTCTTTTCAATATGTTCAAGGGTTTTCCCTTGTGGAATCAATTCAAAACGCAATGTTTTGGAAACAGGATAGAGACCTGTGAAGGAATTTAGACTTTTCATAAATACCAGATTTTATATTGTTTAAATTTTGCTTCAAAGATATGAATTATATTTTAACCCTTCCACATATTCATAAGAATATTTTATAAAAAATACTTTTACTCCATCATTTCTAAAAAATTCCCTAGTTCTTAACTCCACAAAATGTAAAGTAGTTTGGCGTACCCAACACCGGACACTCCGCAAAATGATGAGTTATCAGCGTACCCTACGCTGGTTACTCCGCAAAATGATTAGTGGTCTGCGTAGCCTACGCAAGTCACTTCGCAAAATGATGTGTGTTAAACGTAGGCTACGCAGATCACTTCACAAAATGATGAGTGTTAAGCGTAGGCTACGCAGGTCACTTCGCAAAATGCAAAGTGTAAGAAAACGCGCTGTTTTATGTATTAAATTGAAAGAACGTTGCTGATAAATGATAGTAAGACAATAAAAAAATTGTACATTTTACGGATTAAAGCACTGACAATTAGTCATTTATTATTATATAAATAACAAATATCATTTTGTAAGCACTTTTTTGTCAGTATTATTTTCTGCACTAATAGGTTTATCCACATTTTTTTCCAGTTAGCAAAATACCTATTTGATTGATTTAAATCATATTAGGTTAACCATATTATCGGGATGGATTATACACCGATTGATTGGAAATAAATGATTTGTTTCCTATCAATCGGAAATTTAAGCTCGTTCCACGCGGATAAAAAATGCAGCCAATACCTCTGTACTTCCTCGCTACTTCCACTCACTATCCTCCGATGACCGTCCGATGATCGTCCGATGCAACAAAGTGATAACTCTGTTCCAAATCTGTGCTTATTCTATGATTTATTTGTTGTATATTTGCAGTTAATATCTTAACTATAAACTATCAACTGTAAACTAATCTTATGGCTCGTTTCACCTCTTCTACTTTTGGCAAAATATCTGGTAAACACGGCACAGCCGTTGCATCCGTCCGTAAAGATGGTTTGTGTATTCTGAAAGAATATCGCGTGGCTTCTAATCCCAATACTGTTGGACAAAAAAATCAGCGGGGCAAGTTTGGTTTTGTAATGAAGGAACTCAATTGTTTACGATGTGTGTTTACCCGAAACTTTGGTGGGCAATACGGTATCAATAAAGTGGTGGCAGAAGCTATGAAAACGGCTGTAACAGGCGAATTTCCCGATTTCTTGTTAGACTACTCCAAACTTATGGTTGCTTCGGGTAGTTTATACTGTACAAATAAAGCGGAAATACTAAGAATTGATGAAAAAATTCTTCAAGTAAGTTGGAACACAGATTATATGTTCGAAAGTTCATCCACTGATAAAGTTCACTTGGTTTTTCTGAATGCTCAAACTAAATTTGTTATGGAACGACACGAATGTGCCCTTCGCTCAACAGGGAAAGTGGAAATTGAAGCACCTGCAGTATGGGTCAATACTCAAATTCATGCCTGGATATATTTCAGTTCACCCGAAAAAAAAATCAATTCAGCAAGTCATTATCTGAAAATATAGAATCCCATAGCGCTTTTGATATTATACCGTCAAAATATTTTTATTAATCTAAGATATTAGAACAAAAGAACTATCAATCTATTGTAAAATTGCTCAACAACTAAAATAATGTTGTAAAACACTATTTTTCAACTAATCTAATTTTTGGAGCGCTTTTTGCATAATTGTACCAGCCCGAATTAATTTACAATAAGCTGAATTTTAAACGAAAAAATAGTATCTTTGTCAGTCTTTTTCAGTAAAACTGACAGAAAATGCAAAAACAATATTGAATAGAAACATAAAACATTTATATAATGGGATTTAATGACTTTTTAGGAAAAATACTTGGTAACAAATCGCAGCGTGATTTAAAGGAAATCACTCCTTTTGTTGACAAAATTAAAGCGGTTTATGATGAAATTAAAGCTCTGTCGCACGATGAGTTACGCGAAAGAACTGAATTGCTGAAAGCTAAAATTCAGGACTTTGTAGCACCGGAAGTGAATAAAGTAGCTGAGTTGAAAGCAAATATCGAAGAAACAGATTTCGACATTCGTGAAAAGATTTATGAAGAAATTGATAAACTAGAAAAAGATATTACAGATAATTACGAAAAGATATTGGACGAATTATTGCCCGAAGCCTTCAGTATTATGAAAGAAACGGCACGTAGGTTGAATGAAAATTCGGAAATTGTGGTTACAGCTAATGATTTCGATCGCGAATTGGCTACTAAACACGATTTTGTATTCATTCAGGGTGATAAGGCTCATTACAAAAATGAATGGACTGCCGGTGGAAACCTGATTAAATGGGAGATGGTTCATTATGACGTGCAACTTTTTGGTGGTGTAGTTTTGCATAAAGGAAAGATTTCGGAAATGGGAACTGGTGAAGGAAAAACTCTGGTGGCTACGCTTCCTGTTTTCCTGAATGCTTTGACCCGTAAAGGTGTACATGTGGTAACGGTAAATGATTATTTATCAAAACGTGACTCTGAATGGATGGGACCATTGTATATGTTCCACGGTTTATCTGTAGATTGTATTGACAAACATAGTCCTAATTCGGATGATCGTCGACAGGCATATTTTGCAGATGTTACTTTTGGAACAAATAATGAATTCGGTTTTGACTACCTGCGTGACAATATGGCCACTGCCCCACTCGATCTGGTTCAACGTAAACATAATTATGCTATTGTGGATGAGGTGGATTCAGTGTTGATTGACGATGCCCGTACACCATTAATTATTTCTGGTCCGATTCCAAAGGGTGAAGATCAGTTATTCGAAGATTTGCGTCCAAAAGTGGAACGATTGGTAAATACGCAAAAATCATTGGCAACCAAATACCTAGCTGATGCCCGTAATTTATTGAAATCGGAAGATAAAAAAGTGCAGGAAGAAGGTGCATTGGCATTATTCCGTTCGTACAAAGGAATGCCTAAAAACAAACCGTTGATTAAATACCTGAGTGAACCGGGAATTAAAGCGTTATTACTGAAAACCGAAGAATCATATATGCAGGAAAACAACCGGAACATGCATATTGCTACTGATCCGTTGTACTTTGTAATTGACGAAAAACAAAATTCTATTGAACTGACCGATAAGGGAATTGATTTAATTACCGATGATTCAGACGATGCTACTTTCTTTGTGTTGCCCGATGTGGGAAGCGAAATAGCAGAGTTGGAAAAAAGCAAAAACCTTTCTGCTGAAGAAAAACAATCGCAGAAAGATGAAATTCTTCAAAATTATTCCATTAAATCTGAGCGTGTTCATACTATCAATCAATTGTTGAAAGCGTACACATTATTCGAAAAAGATGACGAGTATGTGGTGATTGAAAACAAAGTAAAAATTGTTGATGAACAAACCGGTCGTATCATGGAAGGTCGCCGCTATTCGGATGGTTTGCATCAGGCCATTGAAGCCAAGGAGCGTGTTCAGGTTGAAGCTGCTACACAGACTTTTGCCACCATTACACTGCAAAATTATTTTCGCATGTATCACAAACTATGTGGTATGACCGGAACGGCTGAAACAGAAGCCGGTGAGTTATGGGATATCTACAAACTTGATGTGGTGGTGATTCCAACCAATCGCCCCATTGCCCGAAACGACATGGAAGATCGCGTTTACAAAACAAAACGTGAAAAATATACCGCTGTTATTGAAGAAATTGATCGATTGGTGGCTGCCGGTCGTCCGGTATTGGTGGGTACCACTTCGGTGGAAATCTCCGAATTATTAAGCCGTATGCTTTCCGGTAGGAAAATCAAACACAATGTATTGAATGCCAAATTGCACCAACGTGAAGCTGACATTGTGGCAGAAGCCGGACAAAAAGGAACAGTTACAATTGCAACCAACATGGCCGGTCGTGGTACGGATATAAAATTGACGCAGGAAGTAAAAACTGCAGGTGGTTTGGCAATTATTGGTACAGAGCGTCACGAAAGCCGTCGTGTCGACCGCCAGTTACGCGGACGTGCAGGTCGTCAGGGTGATCCGGGATCGTCTATTTTCTACGTTTCGCTGGAAGATGATTTGATGCGTTTGTTTGGTTCGGAGCGTATTTCAGGTATTATGGACCGACTTGGTTTTGAGGAAGGTGAAATGATTGAGCATTCAATGATTTCGAAATCAATTGAACGTGCACAGAAAAAAGTAGAAGAAAACAACTTCGGCATTCGTAAGCGTTTGCTTGAATATGATGATGTTATGAATTCGCAACGTGAAGTAGTTTACTCCAAACGTCGTCATGCTTTGATGGGCGAACGTATTGGTGTTGATATTACTAACATGATTTATGATAGTGCCGAAAGCATCCTGGAAACAGCCAAAAATAACGGTGATTATGAAGAACTTGTGATCGATTTATTGAAGGTTTTCGCCATGGATACTCCTTTTACAGAAGAAGAATTCAATAATGGAAAAGCTTCAACATTAAGCAACAAAGTGGCCGAAGCTGCCATGGAAACTTTCAAGCGCAAAACAGATAAACTTGCCTCGGTGGCTTATCCGGTAATCAAATCGGTTTATGAAGAAAAAGGCCAACAATATGAAAATATATTGATTCCGGTTTCGGATGGAAAACGAGTTTTTAATATTACAGCCCATTTGGAAACGGCTTACAAAAACGAAGCCCGCGAAGTGGTGAAAGCATTTGAAAAGCAAACATTGCTCTATGTGATTGATGATGAATGGAAAGAGCACTTGCGTCAGTTGGATGAATTACGTAATTCGGTTCAGAATGCCAGCTACGAACAGAAAGACCCATTGTTGATTTATAAGCTGGAATCGTTCGGATTATTCAAAGAAATGATAGATTCCATCAACCGTAAAGTGTTGGCTATCTTAATGCGTGGTCAGATTCCGATGCGTGAACCGGAACAAGTTCGCGAGGCCCGTCCAAGCCAACGCATGGATTTGAGCAAATATAAAACACAGAAAGCGGATGTTGAAAGTAACAATAATCAAGATCCTACCAAACAAGATACCCGCGAGTTACAGCATCATGAACCAATTCGTGTTGAGAAAAAGGTAGGAAGAAATGATCCTTGTCCTTGCGGAAGCGGAAAGAAATATAAGAATTGCCACGGAGCTAACTAAACAAACTGTAAGCTGCAAGCAGTAAACTGCAAGTATTTTTTTACTGTTTACTGCTTACCAATTACTGCTAAAATAATCATTATGCTTTTAAACTTCATCACCTGGAATGTTGATCCAGTTCTAGTTCATTTAGGTCCTCTGGCTATTCGTTGGTACGGTTTGCTTTGGGCAACAGGTATTTATGCAACGCTCTTGATCGTTCAGAAACTCTTCAAACATGAAAAGTTACCTGAAGTGTGGCTCGATAAATTGTTTATTTACACCGTGGTTGGTGCAATTGTCGGTGCACGACTTGGTCATTGTTTTTTTTACGAATGGAAACCACTTGATGAACCTGTTACGTTTCTGGGAATTACTTTCACCTACGGAAATTACTATATTACCCATCCATGGGAGTTACTTTATATATGGCGAGGTGGACTAGCCAGTCATGGTGGCGCCATTGGAATTCTGATAAGCACATATTTATTCAGCAAAAATGTTTCCAAAACAGGTTTTATCTGGGTTTTTGACCGGTTGGTAATAGGTGTTGCCATTTGCGGTGCAGCCATTCGTTTAGGGAACTTGATGAATTCTGAAATTTACGGTGGAGTTACTTCTTTACCATGGGGTTTTATATTTATAAAAGATCCTCAGGGAGATATTCTTCCTCACCATCCCACTCAAATTTACGAAATGTTGTATTGCCTTGTAACTTTTGGGATTGTTTGGTGGTTATACTGGAAAAAGGAAGCGTATAAAAAAACCGGATTAATTTTCGGCGTATTTCTTATTGGAATTTTTGGATCACGCTTTGCATTGGAATTTATCAAAAATGCTCAAGAGGCTTTTGAATCTTATCTTCCCATAAATATGGGTCAAATCCTGAGTTTACCATTTATATTTTGGGGTATTTGGCTCATTTATAATAGTCTGAAAAAATCTACCCCTAACCCCTAAAGGGGAATAAGAAAAGATTATTAGTATGAGAAAAGCAGTAAATAATAAAAGTAATCCAGTTCCCCGCAATTTATCCCGTTTGCGGGAGGGGAAAGGGGCCAAAGATATTGACTTCACGAAGGTAAAACCATACAATCAGGACGAAGAGAAAACAGCTCAGTTGGCACGGATGTTCAACACCATTTCTGATAAATACGATAAATTCAACGATATAATGACCTGGGGAATGGCACGTTCGTGGCGAAAAACGTCTTTGCTATCGCTAAAACCATTCAATCCAAAACAAATCCTGGATATTGCTGCCGGAACCGGCGATATGTGTATTAAATCCTACAAATACCTGAATCCAGATCACGTCACCGGAGTTGATATTTCGGATAAGATGCTGGAAATGGGACGTTTTAAAATTGAAAAGGAAAACTTAAGCGATAAAATAGACCTCGAAGTTCAGGATGTTTCGGCAATGACTTTTACAGATGGAAGTTTTGACGCAGCTACTATTGCATTTGGTATCCGAAACTTTGAGAAACTGAATGAGAGCCTTCAACAAATTTACCGTGTATTGAAACCAACAGGACATTTATTGATTCTGGAAATGAATGAACCTGAAAAAGGATTATTATTTAAAGGTTATCAGCTATATACGAAGGTATTTGTGCGCATGACTTCTAAACTGCTATCCAGTGATAAAAAAGCGTATGATTACCTGCAAGCTTCGATGCATGCTTTCGCAAATGGTGAAAAATTAATTGGAATCTTAGAACAAAACGGCTTTAAATTAAACAAATACCGTAAATTTACTTTTGGCGTTTGCAGCATGTATTTGGTAGAGAAAGTTTGATTATTTTCACAATAAACTACCGACCTTCATTATACTACTTTACTCCCCGCAACAAATTAATATCACCTTTCATCAAATATTCTCCAACTCTGAGATGTGTTATAGGATTTGGAGTTGCTGTAGGATCAAAATCCGAACCGCGCGCCTTAATTACATAGAAATAAGGTCCCGGAGTAGCATCTTTTCCATTAATTTTTCCATCCCATCCTTTGGTAGGGTCAGTCCACATATAAACTTCCCTTCCCCAACGGTTATACACCCAGCATTGAAAGCTGATTAATGATTTATAAGCCACACGGAACTCATCATTCACGCCATCTCCATTTGGTGTAAATACATTTGGAACCCAAAGTTCAGATATTGAAACATTAACAGTCATCGAATCGGTATAAGAACACACACTGCTACTTGCAGTAACCGTTACTTTATAAGAACCAGCTTCGGTAAAAGTATATCTTTGATCTTTATCTGTTCTATAGGCAATCAACTTGCCTTTTTGATAAATACTCCATTTATAAAATTGAGTCACAGGTTCATTGGCATTGCTCATAAATTGAATATCAAGCGGTGCAGAGCCACTTATCTGAGATGCTTGTGATGGTCGTTCTGCTTCATTAGTTGCATCGCGAATGGTAACAATCGATGTTGCTTTGCAAATAACCGCATTGGTATTATAAAGTGAACTTGTAATGCTGACAGGACTAATTCCCAAATCTTCGGCAAACTGATCACCTGAAAGTGTAAAAGTTGTATTACTATACGGTGCAGGAATTGATTGAATTGTAGCCGGCAAAACTACATTAACAGTGGTGTCAATTGCTTTCCACGAAGAACTGTTCCAGCTGAGTGTTTGATATTTAATCGAAAAATTTCGTTGAATATTGTGGGAAATGCCATCAATTGATTTATAAAATAACTGACTTACATTGGCATTAATCAACAGATTTACATTTTGACATTGCAGGTTTGGTGCATTTTCAGGTTCAAAAGTATTAAATACCGGCAAATTATTTTTATAATCTATGACCCAGATATACGTTTTTTTTCCATCCACATTCAATATATAACCTGTACCATCTTCGGGCGAAATATACGATTGATTACTGATTGAAATTGTTGGATTTGTGAATTTATACCAATTAACTGTCGTTCCAACTCCATTGTAAGTAATTTCGGTTGAAGGTGTTATACCATTATATATAAAAACATAGTCAATGCCTGAAAAAGTAGTGTACGATTTGCCCGAATTGGTTGAAACCTGAGCTGATGCAACAAATGCAATCAGGAAAATGCAAATCGATAGAAGGTTTTTTCTCATAAATAAGGATAAAATTGACTGGGATAATTTATTTATTGCAAATGTACATCTTTCTTAGCAATAACTAAAAAGTCACAGAATTATTGCTTAAATAAAATTACGGTTAAAAGTTTTTTATACTTATCCATGTTTCAGAAATAAAGATTACTTTTGCATCGAATTTTAAAAAAAACAATCCAAAATGGACGACGACCCTGCGATACGAAATTTAGTAAAAATCATCCTGATTTAAAAGGTCGTCTGTTTGTAACTATCCCACAGTCAGCCTTCTAAATCTACAAAAAAAAGGAGGTGACAATGACATCACAAATCACATTTTACTTAAGTCAAGTTATTGGCTCTAAGATCTATGACGTGAACGATACCTATTTAGGTAAAGTCATAGACGTTTATGTAAATGCACATGAAGAAAATCTTATAAACGAAGAAGTTTTCAGACCAGTTTTTATAGGACTAAAGGTCAAAATTGATGGTAAAATCCGCAATCTGAATTATTCCTATATTCAGGTTTCAGCAATTGGTAAGAATATAAAATTTATCTGTTCACAAGTTCAGGATTTACCCGATTCATTGGTAGATAGCAGTTTACCATTGGCCAAAAACATTCTCGACCGACAAATTGTAGATATAAATGGTCGCAAATTAGTTCGTGTCAACGATATACGTTTAGTATCCATTGCCACAGGTACCTTTGCTATTGCCGTTGACATTGGCACAAAAGGACTTTTACGCCGATTGGGGGTAGCCAATATTCTTACTAAATTTCTACATTTATTTAATATAACTATCGAAACACATTTTATTTTGTGGGACGATGTGCATGCTTTCGACACTACCAATTTCAATATCAAACTTTCACTCGATTCCAGTAAACTTCACAAATTACATCCATCCGATTTAGCTGATATTATCGAAGAAATGGGTGCTCAGTCACGTACAAAGATTTTCGAATCGCTGGACGAAGAAAAGGCTGCTGACGTATTGGAAGAAATGGAACCATACGCTCAAGCTCAACTTATTGAAAGTTTGTCCATTGGTAAAGCTGCTGATGTATTGGAGAAAATGCCAGCCGATGAAGTAGCCGATTTACTTGATTCACTGGAAGATGAAAGAGCAGAATTGCTTTTGAACGAAATGGAAAAAGAGTCATCGGAAGAAGTACGAGAACTACTTGAATATGAAGACAAAGAAGTGGGCAGTTTGATGACAACCGATTATTTATCGTTCCTCGAAACGATGACAGTTGATGAAACTTTGACCGAATTGCGCAAGCAGCAACCTGAAGCCGACATGATTTATTCATTGTTTATTACAGATAAAGATGAAAAGCTCATTGCAACTGTTTCGCTTCGCGACCTGGTAATATCTTTGCCAACAATGACATTGAAAGAAATTATGAATAAGCAATTTATCAGTGTTCAGGACGAAGATAAAATTGACCATTTGGCTGCCATTATATTAAAATACGATTTGCTGGCAATACCAGTTACTGATGCACAAAATACATTGGTGGGAATGGTTGTAATCGATGATATTGTAGAAGATTTAATGTCTAAACGGAAAACGAAAAAAGGAGGCAGGTCTTGGCGTTAATTAATTGCAAAGAGTTTAACAAACGGCGGAAATCTATTTTCAGAAGTTTTCTGTTGTTTTTAGCTATTCTCGGGCCGGGAATAGTTACAGGAAGTGTTGACAACGATGCCGGTGGTATTACAACTTATTCTATAGCAGGTGCTTTGTATGGTTACAATTTGCTATGGACAATGATTCCGGCATTTTTGGTATTAGTGGTTGTACAGGAAATGAATGCCCGCATGGGAATTGTAACTGGCAAAGGATTAGCAGATTTGATTCGCGAATATGCAGGTGTGAAAATTACTTTTTTTATTTTTGTAGGCTTGTTGGTTGCCGATATAGGCAATACAACTACTGAATTTGCCGGAGTTGCCGGAAGTATGCAGGTATTTAATATTAGCAAATATATAAGTGTTCCCATTTCAGCAATATTAGTTTGGTGGTTAGTTGTAAAAGGGACCTATAAATTCAGTGAAAGAATATTCTTGATTTTCAGTGCATTCCTTCTTGTATATGTAGTCTCGGCATTGATTGGCAAACCTCATTGGAGTGAAATCGGTCATGCTATGATTAAACCTGATATTCAGTACAATAAAGATTATCTGACCATTGTTATTGGAATTATAGGTACAACCATTGCTCCCTGGATGCAGTTTTACATGCAATCGGCTGTTATTGAAAAAGGGTTGAAGATTACCGAGTATAAATACACACTTGCTGATGTAATTATTGGAAGTTTAATTACCGTCGTAGTGGCATTTTTCATAATTGTGGCTTGTGCTTCAACGCTTCACGAAAACGGAATTAAAATTGAAGAAGCGAAAGATGCTGCCATGGCGTTGAAACCAATAGCTGGCGATTTAGCTTCCATTACTTTTGCATTCGGATTATTTATAGCATCCATTTTTTCAGCCACTATTTTACCGGTTGCAACTGCATTTTATGTGTGTGAGGCTTTTGGTTTTGAAGCCGGTGTGGATAAAAAGTGGAAAGAAGCTCCTCAATTTTACTGGCTGTTCACATTTATAATTGTTATAGGAGCTGCTATCATTTTAATTCCAAATGCACCATTAATTTTGATAACACTGTGGTCGCAGGTGGCAAATGGAGTGTTGCTTCCGGTAGTACTGATTTGTATGATTCTAATTGTAAATAACAAAGAAGTAATGGGCAAGTATGTCAACAATCGGATTCAAAATATATTCGGTTGGTTTACCATTTCCGTTCTAATTGGACTTACATTAACGCTTTTTGTATCGTCATTCTTCTGAAAATCGAAATATAATTGAGTTGAAAGTCCTGAAGAACAATCGTTTTTCAGGACTTTTTTTAATTAAACTATGACCCGTATTTCACATACAACCATAATAGAAGTGAAACTACAACCAATGACGGCAACATATTCATTATCCGAAGTTTCTTTATTTCTAAAATGTTTATTCCTAAACCGATGAGTAAAATTCCACCAACACTTGTCAATCCCTGAATAATAACCGGAGTAAAGAACGAACCGGCATACATGGCCAATAGCGTTATTCCTCCCTGAAAAATAAACAACGGAACAGCCGACACGATCACACCAAATCCAAAAGCCGAGGCAAGTATAATCGATGCAAATCCGTCCATCATCGATTTGGTAAACAAGACTTCCGATGAGCCACCCGTACCTTCATTAATGGCTCCTACGATGGTCATGGCACCAATGCAGTACATCAGAAACGCAGTTATCAGCCCTTCCGAAAACTTCTCGCTACCAATGCGAAACCGTCTTATCATGTATTCACTGAAGCGTTCCACGCCCCGTTCCAGATTCAGCCACTCACCCAATAACGACCCAATAGCCAGACTACCCACCACGATAAGGATATGATCCATTTTTACTACCATGCTAATGCCGATAGCCGTGGTAAAGAGCCCTATTGCCTGAAAGTAAATGGAGGTAACCCGCTCGGGCATATTCTTTTTCAATAATAAACCTATAGTTCCGCCGATAATAACGGCTGCTGTGTTGACAAGAGTTCCGATCATATTTTAATTTGAAAAGCTGTAAATTCAAAATCAACTGCAAAAGTAGGAATTTTTTGCATAAATTCCTACTTTTCTGTGTTAGGATACTCCACATTCATATCAAAGTCATATCTGACTAGAATAAAAATGTTTAACCAAGTATTAACCTGATTAAACCAATTTTAGGGTAAGTGAACTATAAACCAGGTTTTTTACAAAATCATAGTACTATTCAGGGAGCTCCACGGGCCTGCCAATTTGTGATGCCGCGTATTGTACCACCTGAAATAGATATACAGATTATTGCCTGAGTTGCCCGGACCTAACGTAAGGGTAAATATGGCTTTGGAGGAAAGGTCTTTCGATAATCCGGCTTCTTCAGCCGAAGCGGGTGGAGTTTTGCCCACCTTGTAAACGAATTGCACACAGTCTGCGTTTCGGTAAATGCCAGCCCGTTGTGAAGTA
>Ga0209123_1001695_pt1 | contig 20841 bp, 20 predicted proteins | sample BarGraIncu00431A_FD_184500 | JGI IMG/M metagenome (GOLD analysis project Ga0209123, IMG submission 184500) | Arctic peat soil microbial communities from Barrow, Alaska, USA - Barrow Graham LP Incubations 004-31A (SPAdes) (version 2) | ecosystem: Environmental > Terrestrial > Soil > Wetlands >... | reverse complement strand
TCACCGTAATCAATTGTTTTTAAAGCATTATAAACTAAAAACCTAGCTGCGTCTTTTTCAGAAATTGCAACTGCATCCTCAAGGTCAAACATTAAAGAATCTGCTCCATAAAGACATGCATCCCTTAACATTCCAGGATTGTTTCCCGGAACGAACATCATAGTTCTTCTTAAACGTTCCATTAATCGATTACCTCCCAATCATACTGTTCTTTAATCCCACAAGCCCTACAAACAGCGCACTCCACTCTTGCTTTAATTGTACAATCCAATGCACCTTTATCTACAGCAACTAATTTAACATTCTGTATTTCCATTTTTTTCAATACTTCGGTAATAACCTTTCTGATCTGTTTTCCAAATTGTTTTTCCACACTGCTTTTAAGATTAATTTCTATACCTGCATTTTCATTTGATACAATAATTATCTGGATATCAGATGATTCCAACGTTCCAGCTATTGATTCCTTAATAATTTTCATCATATTCGCCTCCGGTTAATGTCTACTTTTACTGTTTTTAATTGTTTTTATTAGTTCTTCTGCTTCCTTAGATTTAAAATAATCATATGTAGTATCTGGAACTAATCCCTTTATTTCTTCTATTTTATCCTCTCTAATATATTCTCTGACTCTCGACGCACTTATAGCTTGTCCGTTTATTTTTAACCTAGGGATTATTTTGAATTTAATTCCTTCTTTCTCAAGTGATTCTTTCATTACCTCATTATATTTTTTTGTTACCATACAATAAGGTTCCTCTCCCACATATCTACTTTTAATTCCTAGTGCAGGAACAATATATTTTTTAAATACTTCCAAATCCAATTTTGCATGAATTAAAACCACTGTTTCTTCATCTTTAATAAAATATGATGGAAATGTTGCATTTGATATAATATAATCTCCTGTTTTATGAAGAACAATATTTTTCAAATGTTTCGTCCCTTTTCTAATCAGTTCATATCTTACTGAAAATGGTATAACTGACTCTGCTTCTGAGACAACGAATACATGTACTATATCGTTTTCTTCAGACGCCTTTTCAATTAAATGCAGATGACCCAATGTAAAAGGATTTGCATTTATAACTATTGAAGAAATTCTATCAGCACTTATACTAGTCTTAGCTAATTCAGCCGAATACTTTTGAATAGCATTAAATTCACTCTCCATAAAGACAACCGAATCATCTACTCTGGCAATTTCATAAAAACCTAAATCACTAAAGAATCTAACATAATTACATTTAGTATAAAGAAAAACATGTGTAAACCCTCTTAGAAATTGTTCACTCATTAAATGTGATACCACCTTATTTAAAACACCTAACCCTCGGCACTCGGCGTTTACTGCTAAACATCTTATGGTATTTTTATAAAATGAACCTGTTGCTATTAATTTATCTGATTTGTAAATTCCAACAGTATAATCTAACCTATTGTCTAAATTAATTCCCTGATTATTTAAAAAAATTTCTAAATTTTTTCTTTCCATTGTATCATCAAGAAAAATTCTTTTTTCCTTAAGGTTATACTCCATATAATTATTTTTCCTTTCAAATTTAAATTACATTATGATCTTTTGTTATAAGTTTCTTGTGAGAAATTGCTTATTGTTAACTCTTCTTAAGTATATATTATTCAATACATACACCCAAGTCTTTTTAGTGTTCTTTCAGGTATTTTCATTGTTCTTTTTTTTCTCTGCACATTACTTTATAATTCCTTCTATCATTCCTAGAAAAATGCTTACCGCTAAAAGATCTGCCGCGCCACCTGGGCTTATATTTTCTTTAAAAAAATCGTCATTAATGTTTTCTAGTTTTTTCCTTGCTCCCGTTTGCTTCATACCACCTGCTTTCAAAAATTCTCTTGAAATAGTCTTAACTCTTTTTAAACTGTCTATCCCACCTCTGATAATTACATTTGTATCTTCACTCTCTGCCATAAGATTTATTATAATTTCTAAAAATAGATCATTCATTGATAATTGCTTATTATTACCCCACTCCCTAATTATCTGCATGGCATTAATTTGCACTGTTATGAAACCATTCTCTAATTCTCCTCGTATTCCTGTATACCCAAAATCTTTATATAATTTTTCTCCATGAGTTAGTATTTTTTTATCGCGAATATTTTTGAAATCTCTATGCGTCAAGTTCTTTGTTACCTTTTTAACTTCCTGGCAAATCATTTCCATATCAAAATTTTCGAACCCGTATTTTTTATAGAGACTCCCTATAACCGCAGAAAGTATACCTAATGAAAAAATAATTCCTTTATGAGTATTTACACCGCCGGTAACCTCAAACATTGCTATTTCACATTGAATACCGTGTACTCTTATATTATCTAAAAGTTTAGTATCGTCGCGCTCATTAAAACTTAATCCTTCTAGAGCACACGCAAAAAAGCCCCTATATAATACGGAACTACTTGCCATAAAGGTAAAGAAGTCCATATCCTTATGAGAGCCTGAATTATCTCTATCTACTAAGCCAGGTTTAGGTGTAGTACTCACCTCATAAAGTATGGCTCTTTGCGCAAGCGATGCAATATAATTTGCTAATTCCTCTTTGTTTTTCAATTTTTTCACCCTATTCTTTCATTTCTATAATAACAATCTGAATCGAATCTTCTAAATGTTTTTTTATTAACTCTTTAATCTCTACCTCATTTTTATCTATTATTGCCTTTAAAATTTGTCTATGCTCCATTAAAGCTACTTCTCTTCTTGCATTTTGAGAAATAGAAATATTTCTAAATCTTTGAGTATATTCATTTAATTTGGTAATCATTGCTGCTAATCTTTTCATTCCACTAGCTTCATACATTTTCAAATTAAATTCCCCAAATAGTTTTATGACCTCTTCTACATTCCCCTCTTTATTTTTTTTCTCAGTTAAATCAAGTAGCTTTTCAATTTCACCAATTTGCTCTGGAGTTATGATTTCCATAGCACTAGTTGCTGCTAAAACTTCTAAATTATTTCTTATCTTATAAACTTCTATGGCGTCCTCGGTAGTTACTCTTTTTACTACAACACCAATTCTTGGGATATGCTCAACTAATTCTTCTACTTCAAGTCTTCTTAATGCTTCCCTCACAGGAGTCCTACTTATATTTAATCTTTCTGCATACTCTTTTTCTATAATTCTCTCTCCCACAGGTATTATTCCACTAATAATAGTTGTTCTAAGACTTTCATATACAATTTCTCTTATAGGCGTGTTATTGGAAAAATCCGTATTTTTAATAAGATCATCCATATAATTTTTCATTTAATTTCTCCTTTCTTAATTAAGTATAATATTTCACTACTTAAATATAAGCAAAAGTTTAATGTGTTTATAGTATTGATTAAAGTTTAAACCAAATTCAAAAAAATAGCTAGTAATTATTGTATATTGTATTAGCAAAAAATTTTAAAAAAAAGAGTCCCCTAGGGAACTCTTTTGACAAATACTATATATTGTATAATAATAAATTAATTATACTTATTTAGGTATACATTGTTACCCACAAATGTACTTAATTATAATGGGGAAAATTGCAATTATACAGACATACCTTACAAGCTGAAGTAAAGCAACTTTCGGGGCATCTCCTCCCAAATCCTTAGCAATAATAGACATATCCGATACTCCACCAGGTGCACTTGCGAGTAGCGATGTAACTAACTCTAGCCCACTTACTTTACTTATTAAATATCCAATACAAACATTCACTGCAATAATACCTATTAGAAGTATAAACGCTGGAACTAGTACACTTTTAAGTGCTATTAAATCCGAGTACATCATTCTTTCTCCTATAAGTACTCCTGCAAATACTTGAGTTGCCCGTCGTATGTTTATTGGCATATATCCTTTATTATTAATTACATTCAATGCCCCAACTGATAACATAGCAAAAGTCATTGCTCCTGCTGGTATTTTTGTTTTATAACCTATAAATCCTGAAATTAGTGCAACAATTGTTGTAATAAATAAATTAATATTATTTTCCTTCTTAATGCTATGTTTACTAGATGCACTAATACCATTGTTTTCATCATCACTTTGAAGACAATCGTCTTTCCTCGGATCATCATATTTCTTAGATATAAATTTTATAATTACTGGAAACAACATAAATACACTCATAAGTCTTACTAGCTGTAATATTGCTACTTTTGATGCGTCTGCCCCTAAATCATTGCTAATAAGTGACATATCTACAATTCCGCCTGGTGCACAAGCAAAAAGGCATGTTACCAGACTGATTCCCGTTACTTTATACATTATATATCCCATTAATAGATCTAGAGTTATCATAAGAAACATCATGAATAATGCAGGTTTTATCATTAATTTTAGGCCTTGAACATCCTTTTTTTTAATCCCTGATCCAATAAATGCACCAGCGGCAATTTGAGTAATTACTCTTACATCCTGAGGCATAAATGCATCTCCAGTTATTATATTATACACTGCTACTGATAGCATTGCTCCTATCATAGCCCCTGCTGGCACCTTAAATCTAAGTGCTATTAACCCACCACTGAACCCAATTAATAAAGTTATAATTAATCTAATCATATTTACGACCTTCCTATACTTTCTTTACTTCTCTTAATGCAACATTGTTTTATATTCTATTTTATTGTATCATTTAATATATACTATACCAAATACTATAATTTTTATAAAACATATAGCCATTAGCCTATATGTTTAAATAAGTAAGGAGTAAAATATGGACTTTCGTCAACTACAATACATGTTAAAAGTAGCAGAAGAAAAAAGCTTTTCTAAGGCAGCTCAAAAATTATATATAGCACAGCCCTCCTTAAGCCAATATATTCAGAAATTAGAACTACAATTAGGAGTACAATTATTTGATAGATCCACAAGTCCACTAAGACTTACATATGCAGGAGAGTTATATGTTGAAACAGCTAAAAATATATTGGATTTAAAAGATCAACTAACAAATCAGATGGAGGATATCTCAAATTTCAAAAAAGGTCGTCTCACTATAGGACTTTCCCCTTTTAGAAGTGCTTACATTATGCCAAGAATACTTCCAAGGTTTCACGAAAAATTTCCTGGCATTGAAGTAGTTTTAATTGAAGGTAATTCAGTTAAACTAGAAGAGCTAGCTATTAAAGGGACCACAGATATTTCTATAATGGCTTTGCCCATAAAAACGGACTTTTTCTCCTATGAGCCTATATTAAGGGAAAAAATTCTTTTAGCAATCCCCGTGCAGCATCCGATTGCTAAAAAAGTGATAAATCAACACTATACTAAGCAGCAGGATGCTGCTGACCATACCTACCCTGAGATCTCTCTTGATGAACTATGTGATGAGCCTTTTATTTTACTAAAACAGCATCAAAAACTACACCAAATTGCTGTATCCCTTTGTAAACAAGCTGGATTCAAACCTAAAATTATACTTGAAAGTGAAAGTATTGAGGCTACTCATGCTTTAGTATCTTCGGGTATGGGCATTGCCTTTATTCCCGATACCATCACCCTATTTCCACAAACCTATACAACCCCTATTTATTTTTTAATAAAAGATTTAGAAACTACTAGAACTTTAGTTGTTTCCTATAGAAAAAAAAGATACTTTTCTAGAGCAGCTAAAGAATTTATAATCATAATGAAAGATGTATTAGGCACATTTTAATATCTGCAAGTAAATTTGAGGGGGCAGAGTACTTTAAGAGAATGAAAGAACCCAGACTTTATATTTTAGATAAAGATGAGATTAAGGAGAAAGTAGATAATTTAAATTTATTTTTTCAACAATTCTACATACTTCTCTGGCGTTATTAATTCAGAGGTATGAACATTAATTGATTTAGCACTGGAGACACCAATACTTGAAACTATTTTATTTAATTGTTTTTGATATTGCTTTCTTATTAAAGCTGTCTCTTCTTTAGTTTTTCCTTCATATGAGAAGTCTACCGTAATATAACCATATTCCAGAAAAATATAGCTATAATAAACATATAATGATCTTCCTGACTTATCTGAATTGTAGCTCCAAGAATATTTTAAAAATTTACTATCCTCAGGTGGTTTTTCTATAGCAAAGTTATACAGAGACTGATTCTTCTGTGCATAATCCATTTTTTCTATTGTACTGGTTAAATATTCTTCTTTTTTACTACTGTCACCTGTACTATAGTTATAACTAGAATACATTATTCCCGTATAAGTGACATTATTAAGACTTGTATCTTTAAAAAATAAACACCCTCTTCCATCCGAACCTCTTTTATCTATTGTCCATGAAGCAGGTACTATAACCTCATAACCAGAATCAATACCAATGCTTACACCACCTGATTCCCCCGCACCATATATTTTATAATGTTGTTCACTCGTTGTTAAATTTTCCCGTGTAGTCTTTTTAGTTTCTGTAACTTTAGTATCACTTACCTGTTGTTGATCTAATGTGGAAGTTTTTCCTCCACACCCTATAAGAGCCACTGCTATTAATGTACCTAATATAAATGCTATATTTTTTTTCATGTTTTGTTCCCCCGTTTTTTAGTACATTATTTCTGTAACCGGAACCTTTATTCAAAATACTCATCTCGTCATTTTTGCATTTCTATATTCATAATACCCTCAGATATTAATAATTTACCATTCAACAATTCTATAAAATTATTAAAATTCCTTTATTTTCATACAATTTTTTTAACTTTCTTATTCGCTCCTGTTTAAAACAAACTTTAAAATAACTTTATAAAACGATTTTAAAAAGTTTGAAAATATGTTATAATCTAAGTATATAGGTGATAAGCTATAAAACATTGGTAAGTTTTAAAAACAAAAATTATAGATTGGGTGGTGAGATTGCTTTTGAAAATATTAAAAATTTTAGACCAGGAAACAATTAAAAAAATAAATAAAAAGAATATAATACAGCTTTTATATAAAAAAAATCAGCTAACAAAGCAAGAAATATCAAAAGAACTTCATATAAGCATACCTACAGTTATTAGCAATGTTAATGAGATTATAGAAGAGGGGTATTTAGATGAGGCAGGTGTATCAGAATCTACAGGTGGTAGAAAACCAATTATTGTAAGGTTTTTACCTGATGCTAGATATTCCTTTGGAGTGTCTGTAACTATTAATAAGATAAGAATTGCATTGGTAAATCTTAAGCTTGAGATAATTAAAGAAGAGGAGTTTGAGCTAACAGAAGAACTTCAAAGTGTAGATACATTAATGGATATTATTAAAGAATGTATAGATACAATAGTTGTTAATTTAAAAATACCTACTGATAAAATAATTGGTGTAGGCTTTTCATTACCCGGTACTGTCAATGAAGAAACGCTTTTTTTGGGTAATGCACCAAATTTAAGACTAAGAAATATAGATTTTAAAAAATATGAAACTAAATATAATTATAAATTTTCTATAGAAAATGAAGCAAATGCAGCTGCCTATGCAGAAACATTTTTGAATTTTGATAAGGGTGTAGAAAATTTAGTTTTTGTATCTATAACAGGAGGAATAGGTGCAGGAATAATGATAAATGGGAATCTTTACAAGGGACATAATAAACGCGCTGGAGAGTTTGGACATATGACTATAGTAAAAAACGGAAAGCAATGTAATTGTGGTAAAAAAGGATGTTGGGAATTGTATGCTTCTGAAAAAGCTCTAATGGAAGAGCATAATCAGGCATTTAATACAACAGACAAAAGCATGAAGCAATTCTTTAAACTTACAAAGACTAATGAGAAGGCAAAAGATATCCTTGATAATTACATAAATTACCTTGCAGAGGGAATTAAAAATATAATATTAATAACGGATACTGAGGAAGTTATAATAGGAGGGAGAATTGCCTATTACGAAGAATATTTCAAAGAACTTTTGATAACGAAGGTTTTTGAAGAAAATAGTTTTTACACTAAAGCAGAATGTAAGCTATCATTTTCAAAATTAAAATCAAACGCAGCTATACTAGGGGCAGCTTTAATGACTATGCAAGAAATCTTTTTTATAAACAAAAAAATAATATGATTATCCCACAAAATTTAGAGGCGATAAAAATAAATCTATCCACCTCTAAATTAAATTATTTATTTTTCAAAGCCAATACACTATCAACTACGTTTTTAACTGTAAATCCGAACTCTTTAAATAGAACTTCTGCTTTACCTGATGCACCAAAGTGATCTATTGAAATTACTGTTCCATCAAGTCCCACATATTTGTGCCAACCAAAGGATGTAGCCGCTTCTACAGCAACTCTTGCTCTTACTTTATCAGGAAGTACTGATTCTTTATACTCTTCGCTCTGCGTCTCAAACAATTCAAAAGATGGCATACTTACAACTCTTGCAGCAATTCCATTAATCTTTAATTCATCAGCTGCTTTGTAAATGAGTTCCACTTCTGAACCAGAAGCTATTAAAATCACATCTGGGATTTCTTTTTCAGAGTCCTTAAGTATATATCCACCCTTAAGAGCTACTTTTCCTGATCCCTCATATAGTGGCAATGTCTGCCTTGTTAAAACAAGGGATACAGGTCCTTCAGCTTTAGCTACAGCATAATACCAACCCGCTGCTGCTTCTTTTGAATCCGCTGGTCTAAATACTGTCATATTTGGTATAGCTCTTAGTGCTGCTAATTGTTCTATAGGCTCATGCGTTGGTCCATCTTCTCCAACTCCGATACTATCATGAGTTAACACATAAGGAATTGGTAGTTTCATTATTGATGATAGTCTCATGGCGCCCTTCATATAATCACTAAATACAAAGAAAGTTGATACAAATACTTTTAACCCACCATGAAGATATATTCCATTAGCGATAGCAGCCATTGCATGTTCTCTTACTCCAAAATGCAAGTTTGCTCCAGTTCTATCTTCCGCAGAAAAATCGCCTCTTCCCTTCATATAAGTTTTATTTGAAGGAGCAAGATCCGCTGAACCTCCAATTATATTGGGTACAAGCTTTGCTAATCTGTTAATAAGTATTCCTGAAGATTCTCTTGTTGCCATTGGTTTATCAAAGCTCCAAAAGTTTTCATCGTTGTATAAATTAGTAGCTATTTTGCCACTAAACCAAAGCTCCCATTCTCTTGCAAGTTCTGGATAAGCCGCTTTATACCCTTCAAATAACTTATCCCAAGTTGCTTCTTTAGCTTGTGCCTCTTCAATAAAGCTTTTCATGTGTTTTTTAACTTCTTCTGGAACTGTGAAAGGTTCATAATTAAAGCCTAAGTTTTCTTTTAAAGCAGCTATGTTATCTACACCAAGTGGTTCTCCATGTGCGCAGGCCTTCCCTTGCTTAGCTAGGCAACCATATCCTATTATGTTCTTAACGATTATAATACTTGGCTTTTTATCTTCCTTTTTAGCTGCAACTATCGCAGCATTTATCTCTTCTGTGTTATTTCCATCAGCTACCTTTATAACCTGCCAGTTATAAGCTTCATATCTTTTAGCAACATCCTCTCTAAAAGCAATATCAGTATCTCCTTCAATGGAGATATTATTAGAATCATACATTATTATAAGTTTACCAAGGCCTAATGTCCCCGCAAGAGAAGAAGCCTCGGATGATATTCCTTCCATTAAACAGCCATCACCAGCAATAGTATAAGTATAATGGTCTATAATCTTATAATCTGGTTTGTTAAATTTTTCTCCAAGATAGCTTTCAGAAATTGCCATACCTACCGCATTACAAATACCTTGTCCGAGTGGTCCTGTAGTAGTTTCCACTCCATCAGTATGCTTATACTCTGGATGCCCTGGAGTTTTACTTCCAAACTGTCTAAAGTTTTTGATATCCTCTACACTCAAATCGTATCCAAAAATATTAAGTAATGAATATATAAGCATTGAACCATGTCCTGCTGATAATACAAATCTGTCTCTATCTTCCCACTTAGAATTCTTTGGATTGTGTTTCATCTGCTTCGCCCATAAGGTATAGGTCATTGATGCACAACCAAGAGGTAGTCCTGGATGTCCCGAATTCGCCTTTTGAATAGCTTCTGCTGAAAGTACTCTTATTGTATTTATAGCTAATTTGTCCTTATTCATAAAAACCTCCTAATTACTTATTAAATGTGCCATTCCAATCTTTAAGGAATTTTTCTATACCACTATCCGTTAATGGGTGTTTAAGCATTGCTTTAATTACGTTTGCAGGAACAGTAGCAATATGAGCACCAGCTCTAGCCGCCGCTACCACATGTAATGGACTTCTTATACTTGCAGCTATGATTTCTGTGGAAATACTGTGAATCTCGAATATATCAACAATTGTTTCAATTAATTCTAATGAATTTGTTGCTATGTCATCAAGTCTTCCCAGGAAAGGACTAACATAAGTAGCTCCAGCTCTAGCTGCAAGTAAAGCTTGTCCTGCCGTAAATATAAGAGTAACATTTGTCTTTATTCCTTCACTAGTTAAAATCTTTACCGCTTTAAGCCCTTCACCTGTCATAGGTATTTTAACAATCATATTTTTGTGGATTCTAGCAATTTCTCGCCCTTCTTTTACCATACCGTCAGTTTCTAAACTTATAACTTCTCCACTTATTGGTCCATCAATAAGGTCAGTAATTTCTTTAATTACCTCAATAAAATCTCTACCTTCCTTAGCTATAAGTGAAGGATTTGTTGTAACCCCACAAATAACACCCATATCGTTTGCTTCTTTGATTTCAGCTATATTTGCTGTATCGATGAATAATTTCATTTTAACTCTCCTTCTCATGTATGATTACGCATGTTTTGATTTTGAGTAGACATCAAATGCTACAGCAAGTAATAATACCAAACCTTTAATAGTTTGCTGCCAATCAATTCCTACTCCCATAAGTGACATTCCATTATTCATAACTCCCATGAATATACCACCAATCATCGCTCCCATAATTGTACCAATACCACCTGCTGTTGATGCGCCTCCAATAAAGCAAGCAGCAATTGCATCTAACTCAAAGCCAACACCAGCATTTGGTGTTGCAGAATTTAATCTGGCTGCAAATACTAAGCCTGCAAGCGCTGCTAATACTCCCATATTAACAAAAACCAAAAATACAACCCATTTTGTTTTTACTCCAGAAAGCCTTGCAGCTTTTTCATTGCCTCCTAGTGCATAAATATGTCTTCCAAAAGTAGTTTTTGTAGTTATAAAAGTATAAATAGCTACGAGAATACCTAATAATACTAAAACATTAGGTAATCCTTTATATCTAGCCATTACTAAGCAAAATCCATTTATAACAATTACAATTGAAGCTATTTTAATATTTAAAAGTACTATGTTAGGAACCTCGAAATCGTACTTCTTCTCAGTAGCTCTTTTCTTTATTTCAAGGGTTATATAAAAAGCAGTTATCAGAAATCCAATAACAAGAGTTGTAATATGAATTCCATTACCATTAAAAATATCTGGAATAAAACCATTACTCATTAATTGAAATGACTTAGGGAAAGGAGCTATAGAAGTACCTTCTAATGAAACATAGGTTAGACCTCTAAATACCATCATTCCTGCAAGTGTAGTTATAAATGCTGGTATTCTTACATAAGCAATCCAAAAACCTTGCCAAGCTCCTATAATAGCACCGACTATTAATACAATTGCAATTCCAAGTGGAACAGACATACCATTGTTAATTATCATCATTCCAGCAAGGGCTCCAATTACTGCAGCTACTGAACCTACCGATAAATCAATTTGAAATGCGACTATTACGAGAAGCATACCAATTGCTAATATTAATATGTAACTATTCTGTAATATTAAATTTGTAATATTTACAGGTTTTAATAAAATACCACCTGTTGCAATCTGAAAATATATCATAATTCCTACTAGAGCAATTATCATGCTGTATTGAGTTATATTTTCCTTGAATGTTTTCATTAAAGATTTCATTATTAACCCTCCTGCCCTTGGTTTAATATCATTTTCATAATTTTCTCCTGAGATGCTTCCTTAGCACTTAATTCTCCTAATATCTTCCCTTGATTCATAACGTATATTCTATCGCATATTCCCAGTAATTCAGGAAGTTCTGAAGAAATAACCATTACTCCCTTTTGTTCTGCCACTAACTTATTAATTATGGTATATATTTCATATTTTGCACCTACATCAATACCTCTAGTGGGTTCATCTAAAATTAGCACCTCTGGTTCTGCAAAAATCCATTTAGCTAAAATTACCTTTTGCTGGTTTCCGCCACTTAAATTACCTGCCTTTTGAAGTATCCCAGAACATTTTATATTTAGCCTTTTACGTAGATCTTCAGCTGCTAGAATTTCTTCATTTTCATTAATTACGCCACTTTTGGATATTTTTTTCAAATTAGCCAAAGTGGTATTTCCTTTTATGTGATCTATTAAAATTAATCCGTACTCTTTTCTATCTTCAGTAACATAAGCCAGACCACTTTCAATAGCCTTATTTACATTTTTCAAGTGTACTTCAACACCATTAATAAATACTTGTCCACTTATTTTTTTACCATAAGACTTTCCAAAAATACTCATTGCGAGTTCTGTTCTTCCCGCTCCCATAAGCCCTGCAATTCCTACAACCTCACCTTTGTGAATATTAATATTTACATTATCGCTAACTTTACGGTCAACCATTACAGGATGGTATACATTCCAATTTTTCACTTCGAATATAGTATTTCCAATTTTAGGTTCTCTTTTTGGATATCTATTTACTAAATCTCTTCCAACCATACCTTTAATTATTCTATCTTCTGTAATATTATCCTTATGAGTATCCAGAGTTTCAATAGTTGCTCCATCTCTTAGTATGGTAATTGAATCAGAAATCTTTTTAATTTCATTCAATTTATGGGATATCATTATTGAAGTAATCCCATGGTTCTTAAGCTCCATAATTAACTTTAGTAAGTTATCACTATCAGCTTCATTTAATGCAGATGTGGGCTCATCCAATATGAGCAATTTAACTTCTTTAGATAGTGCTTTTGCAATTTCAACTAGCTGTTGCTTTCCTACTCCAATGTTAGCTATAAGAGTATTTGGAGATTCATTTAAGCCTACCCTTTTTAGTAGTTCTTTGGTCAATCGAATAGTTTCATTCCAGTCAATTACACCATTTTTATTTTGTTCATTTCCAAGAAAAATGTTTTCGGCAATAGATAAAAATGGTATTAAAGCTAATTCTTGATGAATAATTACTATTCCTAAATGCTCGCTACTTTTTATATCCTTAAATTCGCATAGCTTGCCATTAAATAGAATATCTCCAAAATATGTTCCATGCTGATATACTCCACTTAATACCTTCATTAGTGTTGATTTACCTGCACCATTTTCACCACATAAAGCATGAATCTCACTTCGTTTAACCTGTAGGTTAACATTATCGAGTGCCTTAACACCAGGAAAGGTTTTGGTAATATTTTTCATTTCAAGAATGATATCCGACATACGACATTCAACTCCTTACATTTTACAAATAATTTAATGGTGGTTTTAACACCACCATCAAATTTCATTTTACCTGCTATTACTTTTTATTTTAATTTATCTGCAGTAATGTATCCGCTGTCTACTAAAATCTTTTGATAATTTAATTTATCAACAACAACTGGATCACATAGGAATGAAGGAACAACTTTAGACCCAGTGTTATATGTTTTTGTATCATTAACTGTAGGCGTTTTGCCATTAACAACAGCATCAGCCATTTCAGCAGCTTTTGCAGCGAGTACTCTTGTATCCTTGAAAATCGAGCATGTCTGTTCCCCAGAAATTATAGATTTAACTGAAGCAACTTCACAATCTTGGCCTGAAGTTATTGGCATTTTTTGTTTTGCTGTTCCATATCCAACGCCCTTTAAGGATGATATTACCCCAATACTAATAGCATCATTTGGACATAGTATCGCGTCAACCTTATCTGAAGTATAGTTTTTACTTAATAAATTATCCATTCTTGATTGTGCCTTAGCACCATCCCATCCTAAAATACCAATCTGTGAATATTTTATCTGTCCACTCTTAACAACTAATTTACCTGAAGTAATATATGGTTGTAAAACTGACATGGCTCCATCAAAGAAAAATTTTGCATTATTATCATCTGGTGAACCTGCAAATAATTCAATGTTAAACGGACCTTTTCCATCTTTTAATCCTAAAGAGCTCTCTATATAACCACCTTGAAGAACTCCAACTTTAAAATTATCAAAGGTTGCATAGTAATCTACAAATGCAGTCTTAGTGATCAATCGATCATAAGATATTACTGGAATTTTTGCATCATGAGCCTGTTTTAACACATCTGTAAGTGCTGTACCATCAACTGCAGCAATTACTAATACATTTGCACCTTTGGTAATCATATTTTCAATTTGTGATATTTGATTTGCTACACTATTGTCAGCATATTGTAAATCTGTCTTATATCCTAATTCTTCAAGTGACTTAACCATATTACTTCCATCATTTATCCACCTCTGTAATGTCTTTTCAGGCATTGCTATACCTACAATTTTACCATTAGATTTTACTCCATCTTTAGATGAAGTTTTTGAACCACATGCCGTAAGTCCTAGTACCATTACGCCTATCAATAATGCAGATAATATTTTTTTCATTTTTATTCCCCCTACAAATTTAATTTACTTAATTCTTTAAATTTATCTTTTAGGCAACTATAAAGAGATGCATATACCTTATATATCTCATTATATTTTTCTACGTCTTTTTCTATTGGTTCAATAATATCTGTTATATTGATTAGTGAACTGCAAGCCTCATCAACATTGGTATAGAGTCCACAGCCTACTGCAGCCAATATTGCAGCTCCATATGCAGGTCCTTCCTTGGAATTTATGCTGCAAACTTTTAAATTGAATACGTTTGCTAAAATTTGCTTCCAAAGCACACTTTTTGATCCACCACCACTTACTCTTACCTCTCTTACCTCTACACCCATACTTTTTAAGATTTCTAATGAATCTCTAAGTCCAAAGCATACTCCTTCAAGAATGGAACGTGTCATATCGCCCCTTTTATGAGTTATATTTAAACCTATAAAAGCGCCCTTTGCATCAGGGTCACTATAAGGTGTTCTTTCTCCCATAAGGTATGGCAAATAGATTAAACCTTTACACCCTACCGCTACATTTTCAGCTTCCGAAAGCAAAATTTCGAAAGAATTTGTCTTAGTATCTATATTTATATTATCATTCCACCACTGCAAAGATGACGCTGCTGAAAGCATAACCCCCATTTGATGCCATTTACCATTGGAATGGCAAAAGGAATGTAACCTATTTTCACTATCTACGGAAAACTTTTCGTCACAGGCAAATACCACTCCCGAAGTACCTAGTGCAACAGAAACTATGCCACTATCAACTGTACCCGTACCCACAGCACCTGCTGCTTGATCTCCAGCACCTGCAACTACTACTGTTTTCTCAGAAAGGCCAGTAAGTTTTGCAGCTTCTTCACATATTTTTCCCGTTACCTCAAAGGATTCAAAGACTTTAGGTAAAACCTCATCTTTTAATTCTAAAATATCCAACATTTCTTTAGACCATTTTCTATTTTCAACATCAAACATTAAAGTTCCTGATGCATCAGATACATCTGTTGCAAAAACACCTGTAAGTTTAAATCTAATATAATCTTTTGGGAGCATCATTTTAGCAATTCTATTATATATATCATTTCTATGTTTTTTAACCCATAACACCTTAGGTGCTGTAAAACCAGTTAATGCCATGTTACCTGTGTATTTAGAAAGTTTATCCTTTCCTATAACATCATTTAAATAGTCGCATTCTTCTTGTGTTCTTTGATCACACCATAAAATTGCAGGCATCAATACTTCATTATCTTTATCTAAAAGCACTAAGCCATGCATCTGTCCACTAAATCCTACTCCTCTTATTTTCTCTGATTTTAAATCACTTTGTGCAATAACCTCTTTAATACATTCCTTTGTGCTATACCACCAGTCCTCCGGATTTTGCTCCGCCCATCCAATGTTTGGGTAGCTAATATCATAACTTTTAGACACATTATTTATTACTTTTCCATCTGAATCCATAATTATTACTTTTACAGAAGAAGTGCCTAAGTCAATTCCTAAGAAATACATATTTTCCCCTCCCTTAAATTAACCCTTTTTATAATGTATAGAGACAACCTAACGTTGCCTCTATATTGAAATTATTTCTATGCTAGAATATATCTATTTAGTATAGCTTCCAGCATCTCTTGTCTTCCTGAATTATTTACTATAGTTTCATTTTCCATGGCATATTTTTCAAGTTCATTAAATCCAACTTTGCCTTCTACTATATCTTTTCCTATGCCATCACTAAAGCTTGAGTATCTTTCCGCTATGAAATTTTCTAATTCTCCTGTTTCTAATAATTTATGAGCTATTTTAAAGCCCTTTGCAAATGTATCCATTCCAGCAATGTGAGAATAGAATAAGTCTACTGACTCAAAAGAAGCTCTTCTCGTTTTTGCATCAAAGTTAAGTCCACCTGCATGAAGTCCACCATTTTTTATTACTTCATACATTGCAAGGGTTGCTGTGCGAATATCTGTAGGAAATTGATCTGTGTCCCATCCAAGATTAGAATCACCTTGGTTTGCATCTACACTTCCAAGTACACCATTTACTCTTGCTAAATGAAGTTCATGTTCAAAAGTATGACCAGCTAAAGTAGCATGATTTGCTTCTATATTCATCTTAAAATGTTTATCTAAATCATATTTTCTTAAAAAACCGAGTACTGTGGCTACATCAAAATCATATTGATGCTTTGTTGGCTCCATTGGCTTAGGCTCAATTAAAAATTGACCAGTAAACCCAATTTCTTTTGCATAATCCACAGCCATATGAAAAAATCTAGCCAAATTATCCTGTTCAAGCCCCATATCTGTATTTAACAGTGTCTCATAGCCTTCACGACCACCCCAGAAAACATAATTCTGTCCACCTAATAATTTTGTTACTTCTAAAGCTTTTTTAGTTTGAGCTGCTGCATATGCAAACACATCTGCATTTGAAGAAGATGCTGCTCCATGTACAAATCTAGGATTACTAAATAAATTTGCAGTGCCCCATAAAAGTTTTACTCCAGTTTTTTCTGATAATTCTTTTGCAAGTAAAACGATTTCATCTAAGTTTCTATTCGTTTCTGCAAGGTCTGCGCCTTCTGGTGCTATGTCTCTATCATGAAAGCAAAAATATCCTACTCCTAATTTCTCTGCAAACTCAAAGTTAGCATGCATTCTTGCTCTTGCAAGTTCCATTCCACTTAAATTATCCCAACTTCTTTGCATAGTTGCCATTCCAAATGGATCATTTCCACCAGCTGTGAAAGTGTGCCAATAAGCGACTGCAAAACGTAAATGCTCTTTCATTGTCTTTCCATCAATAACCTCATCTGCATTGTAATATTTGTAAGCTAAAGGATTTTTAGATTCCTTTCCTTCATATTTTACCTTTTGGATATCTTTAAAAAATTCATTCATTTTATGGCCTCCTAAATAATTTTTATTAACACTTCTTTCTATATTTACATAATAGCACATCTTCTATACTTTTTAAAGTGATTTTATAAAGTAATTTTATAAAGTCATTTTATAACTTTATAATAGTAGTTTTATAAGAGTTTTTAACTCTTGCTTTAAAGGGCGAACGTTGCTTTGGTCGGAATCAAAAAAATAAAATTACTAACCCTCAATAGCTAGTAATTTTTTTTAATAAGAGTCCAGCCAACACTTCCTGATACAAAACATACTTAAAGGTAAATAAGAGCCAAATTGGCTCTTATTTATTTTGTAATATTTCTTCTTTTATTTTTTCCTGAAATCATGTCTACGATGAAAACTACTACAGCTATCAGAAGTAACCAATGGATTAAAGTTCCACCAACACTAAATATAAGTCCCAAGACCCAAAAACATAATACAATTCCACCTATCCAACTTAAAAAGCCCATTTAAAACACAACCTTTCTTATTTAGGTATATATATAATATTATTATGTCCAAAAATAAATTATAATATTTGATGAGATCATAATTACCATTAAGTCCTAACTAAAAGAGGTGTATTAAAATGATTTTTAAATCATTTTGATACACCCTTCTTTTACTAACATAAACTATTCTTTATTTTATAAATATTTTTCCCCTGCGATTCTACCTCGAATTACTTTCGCTGGAGTACCATATGCTACAACGTACTTTGGAATATCTTTTACTACAGTGGCTCCAGCTCCTATTATGGTATGCTCTCCAATTGTAATTCCGTGAATTACTTTTGCACCTAAGGAAACAACTGTAAACAAGCCTATTTTAACATTTCCACCAATAGTTGTACCTGCAGATAAACTTGAATAATCTGACATTTTGCTGCCGTGATCTAAGGATGAATTATTATTTATTATACAAAAATCGCCTACTGTTGCCTCACTACTTATAGTAGTATTGGCAAATATCACCGTACCTTTTCCTATTAGTACATTCCTTGCTATTTGTGCAGAAGGATGAATTACTTTAATATAGTTAAACTCGGGGATAATTTGTGAAATTTTATCATAAACAGTATGTCTAATAAAATTATCTCCAATTGCAATAATGCCACCCTCTATTTTATACAATTTTACTAAACTTTGTAAATCTTCTTCTTTTCCAATTATTTTATATCCGAAGGAGCTAGAACCGACTTCTTTAAATCTGTCTAGTAATCCAATAATTTCATATTTATTTTCTTTTTCAATACAATCAATTACAACTTTTGCATGTCCAGAAGAACCAATAACAATAATATTCAAACGAACATCTCCTAAAAATATTGCCAGTATTTTTTTTATATTTAGGCTACTGTATTTATAATGTTTATAATATTTTTTTGTGCTGTAAGTTCTAGTGAATCATACATAGGCAAGCAAAGGATTCTGATTGAAATAAACTCTGAATTAGGTGTCCTATGAGTTTTGTCTTTTATATAGGGTAAATCATTGAGATATGGATAAAAATATCTTCTTGCATAAATATTTTCACTTGCAAGTGCTTCTTTTACTTTTAATAAGGTTTTTTCATCTTTAAATACTACCGGAAAATAGCAATAATTTAAACTACTATTTATATTTTGTTCTTGTAGAATCACATTTTTACTTAAGGAGTTCATATAGTTTTCATATACTTTTTTTCTGTTTTCAAATATTTTGTCGATGTCATCCAATACACATAATCCCATGGCTGCTTGAAATTCATTCATCTTTCCGTTAATGCCGACCAAAGTAGCGACACTACATAGTCTATTAGTAGGTTCATTAGTTATGTTGGTAGCCAGTATATTAAGTGGTAATTTAAATGAATATCCTAAAGTGTTAAATATAAGATTTCTATTGCTTATTGGTGGAATATTTGGGGCATTAATTATTTATTTTACAACCAAAGCAGTACCAAAGATAGGAGTAACAACAACCTTAACTATGGTTATTGCTGCGCAAATCTTAAGCAGTCTTTATTTTGATATAGTTGTTTTGAAACAACAAAGATTAGATATAAATAAAATTTTCGGAGCATTACTAGTCCTATGTGGAGTGTACTTTATATGTGAATAAATTGAATTCAACAGCTATTTTAATATAAAGCTCTATTGACTCATCATAAACTTTCACAACTAGAGCTATATGAAACCCATAAAATTGGTTCATCGGATACTAAGTATGTTTTAAATTCAGGCATAGCATTGGATATAAATTTAATCGACGGATTAATTATGGATATGATTCAAAACAATGAAATTTCAACGTACTCGTTAGTTGAAGATGACTATACTTACCTGATTCAAATGATAAAACATGCATTAAAAATGAATACTATTATTTTAACGTGTAAAAATGTTGAAATTTTAATAGCTGCACAAAATTTAAATGATTTATATATATTAATAGGGGTAAAATAACCCTCATTTTTTTATGTGTAAAACCCTTTAAGGGGCAAAAACGAGGGCAAAAATTTATTTTAGGGCAAAGCTAAAGCCTTACAAACTTAGTGTTTGTAAGGCTTTAGTGGTGCGTCGGACAGGAGTCGAACCTGCGACCAACTGGTTCGTAAATTGACGTTTTAAGTAATTTTAAATAGCCCTTAAAGTGGCTTAAATGCTCATTTTGTTTTTTAAACTATCCTTGTCTATCCCTATTTATTTTAAGCTATAAGGGGCAAAAAAAGGGGCAAAATTAATATACTCTTTTTGTTTCTGAATTTATTACTAATATGTTTTTTCTTATTACTACCTCTTTAACAAATATTCTTCACTTATTTTAATATGCAGCTGTTTTGTTAAGTATGGGTTATGAAAATGCTAGCATGCTCACTTTCATTATCAATTTAAAATATAACACCAGTATGCTTAACATCACATCCCATATAAATCAGTGCTTCAATCAAAAAAATGAATGTACGATTATAAGCTAAATTGTACATTTGTTATAATAACCTGTTATCTTAAACCAAAATAAAAAACCCATCCGAGATCAGTTCTATGAGGTAGTGATACCTCACTTTTAGTTTATGACCTGATTATGTGTCCAAGTTCGTATTACTTAAAGCTAAAGTTCGTATTAAATTTAAGTAGGTTATTAAAGTTAGTAATATAGCCATAGTTCGTTTTTGCTATGAAGAACTAAACCGCTAAAAACGGTGGCAGACAAGTGCTAATCATATTAATTTAATTTTTACTTAAATAAAATAGAAAGAAGTATCCTATTTTACCAAGATACTTCTTTATTATAATACACACTTCCT